>Ga0209403_10000499_pt1 | contig 57995 bp, 52 predicted proteins | sample ArcticOcean_MG_C_8_FD_187440 | JGI IMG/M metagenome (GOLD analysis project Ga0209403, IMG submission 187440) | Marine microbial communities from western Arctic Ocean - ArcticOcean_MG_CB11_86 (SPAdes) (version 2) | ecosystem: Environmental > Aquatic > Marine > Oceanic | place: Arctic Ocean... | reverse complement strand
CCGTTGTCACAATTAATAGTGTGGATTATAGTTCTGTATTAATACCAATAACATCAATTGAGATGGAGGATGGGATAATATGAAATTAGTTTTTTACAACGACTTTGTTCCTGGAATTGTTACTGGCAATAAAGTTGTTGATATTTCCGAAATTATAAATGGTATTCCTCATGTTGGCCCTGGTGACCTCATGTCTAGATTAATTGAAAATTTTGATCAATATCGTATTTTAATTGAAAATGCTGAGAAAAAAAATTCTGGTATACCAATAAATTCAGTTCGTTTTAGATCTCCTGTTCCCAAACCGGGTAAAATTTTGTGTATGGCAGGAAATTATCTTGAGAATGGCACATTGAAAGAGCCAAGACCAATTAATGCTTTTTTAAAAAACCGTGATGCTGTTATTGGTGATGGAGATACAATTATACTTCCTTCAGCACCAGTTACAATTTTTCATCATGAAGCTGAAGCTGGTTTGGTTTTTGGCAAGAAAGCGTCAAAAATTAAAGCTGCAGATGCGTATGATTATGTTTTTGGTTATGTGAATGTTATAGATGTTTCTGCAAGGGGATTAGGACCCGATGGTGGTGATGCTTTTTTCATGGGTAAATCATGGCATACATTTGCACCCATTGGCCCATATCTTGTTACATCTGATGAAGTCAAAGATCCTCAAGATTTACACATAAGACTTTCTGTAAATGGATCAATCCGACAGGATTATAGTACTAGCGATATGGGACATAAAATTCCTGAAACGATTGAATGGGCTACTTCTATTGCAACATTCAATCCCGGAGATGTACTTTTTCTTGGCACAAATCATCAGGGACTTGGCGCTTTACAAGATGGTGACGAAGTTAAGATGGGTATAGAAGGTTTAGGAACTATGCGATTGCATGTAAATGAAAATTTGAAAAGACGGTGGGAAACTGTGGGTAGCTGATCGTTCCGTTGCTGATAGAATTGCTAGATGATAAATTAATATTAGGCATGGAGATATATAATGAAATTAGCATTTTTTAATGATTATCAACTTGGACTCGTTAAGGATGACTTTATAATCAACTTAATGTCAGTTGTAAGTAATATTAATGCCCCTACTAGTCAGGATTTGATTAATGGTGTGATTAGTGAATTTAATACTCGATATAGATCTCTTTTTTTGAATGCTTCTATTTCAGAATCAGAAGAAAAAATTCCGTTATCTCAAGTAGAATTGCGCGCACCTCTTCCTCGACCAGGAAAAATTGTAGCTATGGCAGCTAATTATATGGAGAATGGTGCTCTTAAAGAGCCTAAACCAATTAATGCATTTTTTAAATCCCCAGAATCGGTCATAGGTAATGGAGATACAGTAATTTTACCACCTAATAAAGCTACTATATTTCACCATGAAGCTGAATTTGGATTAGTTATTGGTGAAACTGCTAAAGATGTTCGACCTGAAGAAGCATATAAGCATATTTTTGGATATATAAATTTTATTGATGTGTCAGCTCGTGGACTTCATGCTCCAAGTTTCTTTTGGGGTAAATCTTGGGATACATTTGGCCCAATGGGGCCATTTATTGTTACTGCTGATGAAATACCTGATCCTCAAAATATAAATGTTAATTTATGGATAAACGGAGATATTAGGCAAACATATAACACTAATGATATGGGGCATAAAATACCAAGAATAATTGAATGGGCATCTTCAATAACGCGACTTGAGGCTGGAGATATAGTAATTTGTGGTACAAATCATCAAGGCCTTGGTGCATTGCAAGATGGTGATAAGTTAGAGATGGAAGCAGATGGCTTAGGGAGACTATCAGTATCAGTACGAGATGATTTAAAAAGAGAATGGCCGCGTGGAGTTGATAAAGAAATAGCTGATAGAGTAGCTGGTCGTTAATCACTTAAAACATAAAAAAGCCCGGGTGACCCGGGCTTTTTTATGTTATTTAATAAATTGGATGATAATGGTCTCCGCCCGCTGGACGGTTCCATAATTCTACAAGCATTCCCAAGCAAGACCTTGGATGGAACCAAGCTACAACTCTAGCAGTTTCTTCTTTTGGAGGAATTGATCCAATTTGTTGAATGCCTCCAGCAACTGCATAATCAGTAAATGCATGAACATCAGGAGCAAATGGGCATGTATGATGATACACCGCTCCAAGTGGTGCACGTGATGCAACTAATTTTGCTGTTCCACTTGCGTCTCCCCATGGAATACTGATTTCTACTACTGACCCTCCTATAGGGTATTCTAGTAAGTGGACAGGATCGTCTGCAGCTCTTGCTGGTCGATTTGGATCAGGTGGGTCAATACCTCTCTCCATTGTTGAATCTTCATGTAATTGAAGTTTGGTTTCAAATAAATCACGAACCTCTGCAGCGCTTCTTGCAGCAAGTCCAACATGTGCCATTCCAGTAATTAATCCATTTCCTCTGTAATATGGATGCGCATGATAGTAGTCTTCTGGAACAATTTGAATGTTAGCGCCAAGTGTTGTTTCAGGATCAAGGAATACTGCACTTTTGCCATCCCAACTTCCCTTTACTTTGATACCTCTTTGTTGTAAACCATTGATCTCGCTTGCAATATCATTAGTTGCAAGGGCAATGTGATGTATTCCGCCTCGACCACCACTATTTTTAAGAAATTCAGCAGCATCCCCGCTATCACTGTTTGGAGTGCTGATTTCATAAAACATTTCTCCAATAGGAAATTGAAGAGCAGTCACATTGTCGAAAGCAACGGAGTTGCCTCCCTCTAATGGTGTTCGGTGTGCGTCAATATCAAGCCCAAAGCCTTTGGTCATGACCGTTTTACCATTTTCAAGGTCAGGAGTTATTAAACCAACATGATGGATTCTTGTAAATGCCATTTTTCCTCACTTATATTAAATATTTATGTTTATTTGTACGGCATTGATTAAAACAGTAAGCAGATTAGCATTGTAAACTACTTGAGTCAACTTGCCACACTAATTAAGGTTGACCGTATAATTTTAAGGGTTCATAATTCGATGAAATTATGAATTCATAATATCTTGGAGGAGATATGGTTTTAGAAGCTTTTCATATAAATGATAGCGATGCGATTAAGGTTCCTGAACAGGCTCTACGCAGAACAGTTCAGGATTTATTTGAATCATGTGGTTTAACAAAAGAAGACTCTGTGCTTGGAACTGATGTTCTAATTAGCTCAGACCTTCGTGGAGTCGATAGTCATGGTGTGTCTAACATGCTGCGTAATTATATTATTCGTTACCAAGATGGAAGTATGAAGGCTAAACCTAATTGGAAAATCGTACGTGAAGCTCCTGCTACAGCAACAATTGATTGTGATGAAGGCTTAGGAATCATTATTGCACCAAAGGCTATGGAAATAGCTATTGAAAAGGCTAAAAAAACTGGCATTGGAGTTGTCACAATGTCAAATGGACGTCATGTAGGTATGGCTGCTTACCACGCAATGTTGGCATTGAAACATGATATGATTGGCCTCTGTATGACTGCTCCTGGTGTTGGAACACTTCCAACATTTGGTGCGGAGCCAAGATTAGGAACGAATCCAATTGCTGTTGCTGCTCCAGCGAAAAATGAACCACCCTTTGTTTTTGATGCAGCAACTAGCAGCGTAGCTATTAATAAAATTAATTTAGCAAAGCGCATGAACGTAGCAATTCCAGGAGGTTTAATTGCTGATAGCCAAGGAACACCAATTATGGTTGAGGGAAAAGTTCCTGATGATTTTAAGCTATTGCCAACTGGTGGTACTCGAGAACAGGGTTCTCATAAAGGCTATGGACTTGCAATGGTTGTCGAAATCTTATGTAGCATTCTTTCTGCAAGCGGATTTGCTGCAATGAATGAACGAGGCGTCACTCAACATTTTGTAACTGCATATAATATTGAAGCTTTTACAGATCTAAATGAGTTTAAAGAGACAATGGATAAATTTTTGATAGCAATGCGCACTACACCTCCTGCACCAGGTCATAAAGAAGTTATATTTCCAGGTCAAATTGAAGCTAGAGAAGAAATAGAGAGAAGAAAGAATGGAATTCCTTTACATAGAGAAGTAATTGAATGGTTCGATGCAATCTGTAAAGAACGTTCTGTTAAAGGACTTTTCTAATAAGAAATATACTATGAGCAGTAAAAAAGTTGACATAACTATTATTGGTGGTGGTATTTTAGGGCTTTCGACAGCAATGCAGCTTTCCAAACGATTAACTAATTCAAAGATAATTGTTCTTGAGAAAGAAGAGAACTTAGCTGTTCATCAAACTGGACATAATAGTGGAGTTATTCATTCTGGATTGTATTATCGACCTGGATCACAAAAAGCTTCCTTTTGTGTTGATGGTGCAAGTGCACTTCGAACCTTTTGTGATGAAAATACTATTCCGTATGATTTAGTTGGGAAATTAGTTGTTGCAACTAATGAACAAGAGCTTAATCGTTTAGATACACTTCTTGAACGCGGTAAAGCAAATGGTGTAGAAGGAATAACAATGATTGGTCCCGAGCAATTAAAGGAAATTGAACCGCATGTCACGTCAGGAATTAGAGCAATTCATTGTCCTATGACTGGAATCATTGATTATGTATTAGTTACAAATACGTATGCAAAAATATTCCAAAATAATAATGGTGAAATATTTTCATCTACCAAAGTTCTCAGTATAAGCAAGAGATCAAATAGAATAAATATTCACACAACGAATGGTGATTTTGAAACTAAATATATAATTAATTGTGCTGGGTTATATGCAGATTCTATCGCAAGAAAAATGGGAATTGATCCAGGTATTCGTATAATCCCTTTTAGGGGTGAATATTTTGCACTTGCTGATAATAGTACCCATCTAGTAAACGGTCTTATATATCCTGTTCCTGATCCTGCTTTTCCTTTTCTTGGTGTGCATTATACTCGTATGATAAATGGAACAGTTGAAGCTGGACCGAACGCAGTTTTAGCTTTTGCACAAGAAGGGTATTCAAAAACTAAAATCAACATAAATGAATTTCTTGGTACTCTTATGTATTCAGGTTTTTGGTCAATGACAAAAAAATATTGGAAAACTGGAATGCAAGAAATGTATCGGTCATTAAGTAAAGATGCTTTTACAAAATCCTTACAAAAATTGCTTCCTGAGATAAATAAATCAGATCTTGTTTCTTCAGGATCAGGTGTGAGAGCTCAGGCAGTAGATCGAACTGGATTTTTACTTGATGATTTCCATATAGTTGAAACTGACCGAGCTATTCATGTTCAGAATGCACCATCACCTGCTGCAACATCATCACTTGGTATCGGAAATTATATAACTAATATTGCATTGAAAAATTTTGATTTATAATAATTTAAATTTTTCTAAATTATGAAATATCGATTAATGTATATTTATGGATATTAATATTTGGGAAAAAACTTCACGTGGGCTTTCGCGACATATCAATCAAGATAATTATGGTTACTTGAGTAAAATGCCAGATTCCGAAATTAACCTTGTAGCAGTGATTGCCGATGGACTTGGTGGTTTAGCGAATGGCGATATAGCAAGTAAAACAGCTGTTGACTACTTTCTTAATGTATATAAAAATAATATTACCTCATCTCCTAATTCACATAAAAGCCTCATAAATTTATTTTCTGAAATTAATCAATATGTCTATGACATCGGGATCACTGGGGAGTCTATGCATCAAAATCCAAAAGATCCATCTATGGCCACAACACTTAGTTCTACTATATTTAGTGATAATGTAGTTCGGATATGTCATATAGGAGATAGTCGTGTATATCTTTTTCGTGATAATTCTTTACATCTACTAAGTGAAGATCATTCATGGGTTTCTGAAGCTATTCAGGCAGGAATACTAACTGAAGAAGATGCCCGTAATCATCCAATGAGTAATGTTGTAACACAGGTAATTGGATCTCCACAACTTATTCATCCATTCTACAAAGAAATTGAAATATTAAGTAATGATATTATTTTACTATGCACTGATGGAGTTCATGGTAGTTTGACTGATACAGATATCAAAAATGAAATACAGAGAAATTGTTCAATGAATTCATTGCTGAATTCATTGTTTTCAATGGCGAAATTAAATGGCAGTACAGATGATATGACCGCTATTCTTATCAATCTATGAAGGTGATTAATATTGAATGATCATAACTTCCAATATGATACTCAAATTTCGAAATTTCCTACTCATATTTCAAATTATGAAATTGTTAGTACTGAAATTAATTTTGGTTCTGAAGGACGTATCTTCAAAGGAATTGATCCAATTTCAAACAATTATGTGGCAATTAAAGTGTTACCTGATGTATATGAATCATATGGCCAATCGATTATTTCTTCTTTGATGGGTGATGTTTTTACTCAAGATATTAAAATGGAATCTTTTCGTACATTTTATATTACGCACCCAAATATTGTTCGAATTATTAATGCTGGAAATGACGATTATTTTGGTTCATATTTTGTTATGGAATGGATCAGCGGGGGAAACTTAAGAGATCTTATTTGTAACAACACTAATGGAATTGATTCTATAAAAGCAATCACTATTGTAGTTAATATACTTCAAGGTCTTGATGTCGCTCATAATTCCGGAATAATACATCTTGATATTAAACCAGAAAATATTTTATTGGACGAAAATGGTATGGTAAAAATATCTGATTTTGGATCATCGATTGGGCCTGAGAATTCATTAAATTTTATTGATAGAGGAACTTTAGGTTACATTGCACCGGAAAGAATGAAAAATAGTTCATTATTACCCAAAATAACATCTGATATATATTCAGTAGGAATAATTTTAAGAGAATTAATTCAAGGTGAGTTAACAGAATATCAAAATAATATCGCTGAAGAACTGCTAGAAATTATTAATAAATCAACTAGTAATGATCCATGCTGCAGATATTCATCAGCAAGTGAAATGATACAGGTTTTAGTAAATTTATAGTTGACTTTTATGAAATATCAATCGAATAATTTCTTAGTAAATTATCAAGAAACACAACTGTCTCGCTATCAGGTTGCACAAGCGGTAATCGAGTAGGTCCAACATTAAAGCCGCATTTATTTAAAGTATACTTAATAGGTATAGGGCTAGTTATAGAGAATATTCCCTTGAAAAGAGGTAATAATCTATGATGCTCCTTTGCAGCATCGTTGATTTTTCCTGAAATAATTAAATCCATCATTTTTCGAATTTGGTTACCTGTTAAATGAGATGCGACACTAATTACTCCATAGCCACCCATACACATGATTTGGAATGTCTCATTGTCGTTGCCACTCCATACAAGAAAATCATTGTCAGTAGATGAAATTATACGGGAAATTTGGTCTAAATCACTACTAGCCTCTTTAACGCCAATAATATTATCAATTTTTGAAAGTCTAATCGTTGTATCTGCAGTCATATTTAAGCCAGTACGACTTGGTACATTATAAGGAATTAGTGGTAAATGCGTGCTTTCGGCAATAGCTAAGAAGTGCTGATAGAGGCCTTCTTGGGGTGGCTTGTTATAATACGGTACAACTATCATTATTGCATCTATATCTAGCAATGATGCCTCTTTAGTAAGCTCAATACTTTCTCTAGTGTTATTGGAACCAGTTCCTGCAACAATTGAAGCAGTATTTCCTACAGCAAATTTACATTCACTAAACAATCGAAGTTTTTCTTCAATTGATAAACTTGGAGATTCGCCAGTAGTTCCTGAAACTACCAGACCATCACTACCGGATTTGACAAGAGCAATAGCAAGTTTACGAACTTGAGGGTAATCAACTTCTCCATTTTCATCAAAAGGAGTTACCATAGCGGTAAGCAATCTTCCTATTTGTTTAGGCATTGTAGAATCTCCATAATTACTTTATCAAATCCATCTTTATCATATGTTCAGCAATTTGCATAGCATTTAAGGCGGCACCTTTTCTAAGATTATCAGAAACGACCCATAATGCTAAGCCATTTTTACATGATATATCTTTTCTAATTCGCCCTACGAAAACCTCATTTTTGTTAACAGCAGTAATTGGCATTGGGTATTGATTATTTTGAGGGTCATCATAAACTACAATTCCGGGAAAATTACCAAGAATAGCCTTAGCATCTTCGGGGTCGAAAGGATTTTCAAATTCTATATGAATTGCTTCACTATGTGCATAAAAAACAGGAACTCTAACGCAAGTTGCTGAGATTAACATTTTTGGTTCATGAAGAATTTTTCGAGTTTCGTTAATCATTTTTTGTTCTTCATTTGTGTAACCAGATTCTAGAAATGGTTCTATGTGAGGAAGTAGATTGAACGCAATTTGGTGAGGGTATACATGAGACGAGATGTCTTTAGAATTAACATAATTTTTAGTTTGTTCAGAAAGCTCATTGATAGCTTCAATACCTGTTCCTGATACGGCTTGATATGTATCAACAATTACACGTTTAATTGGATTTTTATCATGAAGTGGTTTGAGCACCATTGCCATTTGAATTGTTGAACAGTTTGGAATCGCTGTAATTCCTTCATGTAACAACAAGTCATCTGCATTTATTTCAGGAATTACAAGTGGAACATTCTTATTTAATCTGAATGCGGAGCTATCATCAATAACAATTGCTCCATTTTTAACAGCTACCGGCGCAAATTCTCTACTTACATCTGCACTAGCAGATATAAATGCTATATCAATATTTTCGAAAGAATCATTTGTGGTGGTAGAAACAGTTAAGTCATTTCCATTTACTTTAATCAACTTCCCGGCTGATCTTTGTGAGGCAAGTAAGCGTATTTCATTTGCGGGAAAATTTCGTTCATGAATTAAATCAATAAAAACTTTTCCAACCGCTCCAGTTGCACCTACTATAGCAATGTTAACTTTCGATTTGATCATTTTTATAAACCTAAAATATTCTCAAGTCCAATTATTAACGTTTTATGATTTTGTACGTCACGAATTGCTCTTATTACACCAGGCATATAACAATCTCTATTGATGGTATTATGTTTTATTTCAAGTGTTTGCCCTGAAGTACCAAATATTAAATTATGTTGTGCTAGCATTCCAGGCATTCGAGAAGCATGTATTTTTACACCTTCGTAATCAGCTCCTCTACTTCCTTTAATGACTTCGGTTTCTGTAATTGAAGAAACTAAAGGTTCATTAGATTTTCGCCCTGAAATAATTGCCCTTGCAATTGATATTGATGTTCCCGATGGAGCATCAATTTTATTTTCATGATGCGCTTCATTTATTTCAGCATTATCAAAAAAAGTACTAACTAGTTTGGCAATATGTATCATCAAGACAGCTCCAATTGCAAAATTAGAAGCATAAATTACACCTGTTTGATGTTCATCTGATAATGACTTAATCTTTACAAGATCTTCTTCGGATACACCTGTAGTGCCAGATACAATAGATATTTTATTAGGTAAGCAAATGCTAGCAGCACTCATGAGAGGTTTACTTGCTGAAAAATCAACTAATATGTCCGGGCTAGTATTTTTGATGCATTCATTAACGTTATTAAATAACGGGATTTCTTTTTCATGAAATTTAACAGATGTAGAATTAGAAAGATCAACTGCACCGACAAGATTAAGGTCCGAAGCTGAAGAAACTGCTTTCATAACTTCAGTACCCATATTTCCTAAAATACCCTGAATAACTACCCTTTTCATAGAAAGTCTCCGCGTTACTACATGGTCATTAATTAATTTTTAAATTGATCAATCTGAAGATTATCGTCTTTGTGGTCTACTTCCACGTCCACCACTGCTTGGACCATCAAAATTTCGCCTAGGTGGTCCACTACGCTCCCTGTCTTTTTGTCTTGCTGCTTGAACTTCTTCTACAGATAAACCTTGTAATACTGCTCTATGAGATAAATTAATTCGTCCAAGTCTATCGACTTCAATGACCATTACCTCGATTATATCATCAACATTAACAGCATCTTCGACTTTTTCAACACGTTTATCATCTAATTCACTAATATGACATAAACCATCTTTACCTGGCATAATTTCAATAAATGCACCAAAATCCATTAATCTTACTACTTTACCTTGGTAAATAGCTCCAACTTCAGCTTCTTTAGTCAATCCTTCTATTTTACCTCTAGCTGCATCTAATGATTCAGTAGTTGGAGCAGAAATAAATACTGATCCATCGTCTTCTATGTCAATTGAAGCACCTGAGAATTCCATAATGGATCTGATCATTTTTCCGCCTGGGCCTATAATTGCCCCAATCTTTTCTACTGGTACGCTAATTCTTTCAACTCTAGGTGCATAAGGGCTCATATTTGAGCTTACCTCAGGCATAACTTCAAGCATTTTGTCTAAGATAAACAAACGCGCTTCTTTGGCCTGATTTAAAGCTTTTTCCATTATTTCATTTGTGATTCCTTTAACCTTTATGTCCATTTGTAAGGCAGTGATACCTTCGGATGTTCCTGCAACCTTAAAATCCATATCTCCTAAATGATCTTCAATGCCCTGGATGTCTGTAAGAATAGCAAATTCACCGTTATCATTCATAATAAGACCCATCGCAACTCCACTTACAGGGGCTGTTATTGGTACGCCAGCATGCATTAAACTTAGAGTACTTCCGCAAACACTTCCCATTGACGTACTTCCATTTGAACTCAATGCTTCAGAAACAAGCCTAAGTGCGTATGGAAAATCTTCTCTACTTGGAATGACCGGCTCAAGTGCGCGTTCAGCTAATGCACCATGTCCAATTTCTCTACGTCCAGTGTTAAGTCTTCTAACTTCACCAACCGAAAAAGGAGGAAAGTTGTAGTGATGCATATATCGTTTAGTGACTACAGGACTAATAGTATCAAGTTTTTGTTCAAGGCCTAAGCTTCCTAAGGTAGTTGTTGTTAATATTTGAGTTTGCCCTCTTGAAAATAATCCACTTCCATGTGCACGAGGTAGAATACCAACTTCACAGGAAACTGCCCTAACCTCATTGCTTTTTCTTCCATCTGCCCTAATGTTAGAATCAAGAACACCTTTTCTAAAAGTGGACTCCATTCTCATATCAAATGCTTTATTTATGGAACTATTGTCATATTTTTCGGTAAGAGATGCAGTTAATTCATTTTGAAGTGTATTTAATTGATCTCCTTTTTCACCTTTTTCTTTTCCAGAAAAAATAGCACTTCGAAGACGATCATTTAATAAATTATCGACATCATCTAAAAGGCCATCAGGAAGAGATTCAGGCTCAGGAACAATTATCTTTTCTTTTCCACATAATTTAACTAATTCATTTATAGCTTCGATAATTTCATTATTTACTTTTCTTGCAACATCAAAAGCATCTAAAACAAGTTGCTCGGAAACAATATTAGCTCCTGCTTCAACCATTACAATTCCGTCCTTGGAACTTGCAACAATCAGACTAAGTTTACTTGATTGTAATTCTTCATATGTTGGGTTTACTACCAAAGTATCGTTAACAAATCCAATTCTTGATCCTGCAATTGGCCCCTCAAAAGGAATTGATGAAATTGATAAAGCAGCTGAAGCACCAATAATTGAGAGTATGTCAGGTAAGTTTTCTTGGTCTGCAGAAAGCACAGTTGAAATAATTTGAATTTCATTCTTAAAGTTTTTTGGAAAAAGCGGCCTGATTGTTCTATCGGTTAAGCGAGCAGTTAAAATTGCATCAGTTGGTGGACGACCTTCTCTCCTAAAGAAGCTACCTGGTATTTTACCTATTGCGTAAAGTCGTTCTTCGAATTCTACACTGAGGGGAAAAAAATCAATTCCTTCCCTTGCACCAGCCATACAAACTGTTACAAGTAGGATTGTATCGCCATATCTTACTGTAACTGCTCCGTCTGCTTGACCAGCAAGTTTACCAGATTCAAGAATTAAGCTTTTACCACCTATAGTTAAATTAACGGAATTCGACATCAATCACCTCATTATTTTTTTAAAAATTATCCTGAGCAAATAAGTTTAGCGAGTAAGCCCAAGACGACCTATGAGTGAGTGATATTCATCAGGTTTTGTATCCGATAGATATCGAAGCAATCTTCTTCTTTGTCCTACTAACTTTAAAAGTCCACGTCTAGTTGCATGATCTTTATTATGTGTCTGAACGTGTGAAGTTAGCTCTTTAATTCTATGTGTTAATAATGCAACTTGAACAGGAGTTGATCCTGAATCATTATCTGCTCTTCCATATTCTGCTATTAACGCTGTCTTTTCTATTGACTTCACGATTCCTCTTTTAATCGACTTACTTACATAATTTTATTATATCACAGCGTATGAAACGTGAAAAGTAATAATGTTATATGATTTCTTAAGCTATAATGAATGTTTCAATACTACAGGAAGGAAAAAGAATAGGAATTGATCTCACTATTAAATTCTATTAGTAATTATTAATCTTAGTTAACCTTGTGTATTTTATACAAAAAAGCGATATTTATAGAGCATTCCTGTAAATTTTATAACTATTATTTTCCTATCTAAAGTAGGCATTATATCCATAAAATTGCATGAATAATATATAATATTAAAATTGATTGCTTATATTTATAATAAAATAAGGAATGTATAATGTCTGCTGAAATTATCGATGGTAAGCATATTTCTTCTGTAATTCGTAATGAAATTGCAAATGAAGTTAAAGGATTACACTTAACTACAGGAAATACCCCAGGATTGGCAGTAGTTCTAGTTGGCAATGATCCAGCTTCTGCAACATATGTTCGAAATAAAGGTATTGCCTGCGATGAAGTTGGTATTCGATCAGAAACAATTGTTTTATCTAGAGAATCAAATCAGGAACAAGTTTTAGGAATAATACATGAGTTAAATACTGATAATCGCTATGATGGTATTTTATTACAGCTCCCTCTTCCAACTGCCATAAATGAAGAATCCCTTTTAAATGCAATTGAGCCTTCAAAAGATGTAGATGGATTGCACCCATATAATGTTGGACGTTTATTACAAGGATCTCCGATCTATATACCTTGCACTCCCGCTGGTGTCCAGGAATTATTAATTCGTAGTGGTTTTGATCCTTCTGGACAACATGTAGTAATTTGTGGAAGAAGTAATATTGTTGGAAAGCCACTTGCTGCATTATTTAGCCAGAAACTTAAGGGTGCAAATGCTACTGTAACAATCTGCCATACTGGAACCCGAAATATGTCCGAAATAACAATATTAGCTGACATACTTGTTGTGGCTGCAGGTAGACCAAATATGATTGATAAAAAAATGATTAAAGACAATGTTATTATTATAGATGTTGGTATAAATAGAGTAGAGGATAATTCTAGGAAAAGCGGATATCGACTGGTCGGTGACGTTGATTTTGAGTCAGTCAAAGATAAAGCAAAAGCCATAACTCCTGTTCCCGGCGGAGTTGGGCCAATGACAATTGCTATGTTATTAAAAAATACTGTTCAATCATTTCGAAACACATTTAATATTTCAGATTCATATTAAATATAATGCTAACAAGTGAATTTAATTACTTCTTACCAAAAAAATTAATAGCCCAGTTCCCTGCCAAAACACGTTCATCTTCTAGATTACTCGTCCTTAACAGGCTTAATGAAACTATGATGCATGAAAAATCCTTTTCTCAGATTGTTAATCATCTAAAGCCTAATGACTTATTGATATTTAATGACTCGGAAGTATTACCCTCAAGAATATATGGAAGAAAATATGAAACTGATGGCAAAGTTGAAATAATTGCATTAGAGCAAATTGAAGATAATGAATGGAAATGTCTAGTTAAACCTTCAAAAAGATTAAAACTTGGTCAAAAAATTCTTATAGAAACAGTCAATGCTGAAACTACAGCGATAATTACTAAAGAATTAGAAGACGGAATACGAATAATTAAATTTGATCCGGGTACTGCTTTAAAAGATATAGGTACAATTCCTTTACCTCCTTATATTACCAAGAATAATAATGATTTGAAAAGGTATCAAACTATTTACGCTAAATACCCAGGCAGTGTTGCAGCTCCAACTGCAGGACTGCATTTTACTAATGATTTAATGTTACAAGTTCAAGCTATCGGAGCAAAAATTGCCTTTATAACTCTTCATATTGGCTTAGGTACATTTAGGCCAGTGAAAACTGATATGATTTTTAATCATACTATGCATAATGAACGGTATACGATTTCTATTGAAACGCAAAAATTGATTAAGAATGCCCTAATGAACAAAAATAGAATTATTTGTGTAGGCACTACTGTAATGAGGGCTCTTGAGGCTTCATCAGGTCAATTATTGAATCCAGATATTGAATCATGCACGTTAATTAATGATACGACAAATATATTTATAATTCCTGGGTATGAATTTAGAATTGCAAATTGTCTTATAACAAATTTTCATCTTCCAAAATCTACATTGTTAATGCTAGTAAGTGCTTTTGCCAAAAAATCATTTGTATTTAAAGCTTATGAAGAAGCAATTAATGAAGAATATCGATTTTATAGTTTTGGAGATGCAATGCTAATAGTTTAAATGGTCAGTTTTTGGTATAGATAAGGTAATCGACTAGGTAATTCGCTTATTTCATGTAGCACTTCGTAGCCCATATCGCCCATCATAGTCTTAAGGTAATCGTGGCCAGATTTATCTACAGTAAGACAAAATGGATTAATGCCTTTCTTTTTAGCCTCTAAAAGTGCCATTCTTGTGTCATGTACAGCATATTCCTTTTCTACGCCTTCTCTGCTATATCCTCGGTCCTGAGGTCGACCATCACTTATTAAAAATAAAAGCTTAGTTTTGGCTTCGACAGTTTCTAGCTTTGTAATACTGTGACGAATTGCAGGACCCATACGCGTAGCATGCAAAGGAGCAATTTTGTCGACTCTTTTACGAACACGATCACTTAATGATTCATTAAGGTCTTTGATGGTATAAAATTCAACATTTTCACGACCATAACCAGAAAAACCATAAAAACCATAAGTATCACCTAGAGTTTCAAGGGCCATAGTTAGTAGTATTATACTTTCTTTTTCTAAGTCTATAATTCTTTTGTAACTTTTTCTTGCCACTGGTTCAGATCGTCGTTGTCGCAGCCAAATAAGATAATCTGCAGGGTCATCCGGTATATCCCATTGATCTGCCATTTTTTTCGCTTCATCAATAGCTTCGGCAGTTGATGCACTCATATCTAATAAGAATAGAACCGCTACATCTCTTTCAGTTTTATTTCTCCTGAAATAAATATGTTCTGTAGGATTAATACCTAGTCGCTTATCAATCATAGCTTCAATTACTGAGTCAAAATCAAAATCCTCTCCATCTCGTAAGTGACGAATTTTACGGAAGGTTTGAGGTGCAGTTAACTCAAATTGTCTTTTAATTTCTGAAACAAGCATGGAATTTTGTTCAATTGTATGATGCCAGAAATTTTCTGTCCCTTCAGTCATTACTTTTTCTCTAACAATACACCATCGAGGTCGGTAATCATTAGTTCGAAAATCCCATTCATCATAGAGATGCTCTTCTGGCTCATTGCTTTCAAATGAATTTTGATCATCTTCTGCATCAATATTTGATCCAGTATCCTGAGAATCTGATGAGTCGGGAGGAGTACCTGCCTCCTGCAAAAGATTATTTGCAAATGCTGAAATATTATCTTTTGCTTCACCTTCAGAAGTTTCTATTTCAACATTTTCTTTGAGTAACTGTTCTAGCATTTCTTTAGTTAATGGCGCTGCATCACCTTGATTAGCTTTATCTTGCATCATTTTAAGCTGAGAGAGTAATTGAACTGTTTCGGGTTTAAAGTCACCTCTAAAATCAACTTCCTGAGGTGAAGAGTAGGCTTCTCCTGGGTCTTGGTTTGTATCAAATAAATCTTCGTTTTGAGTTGATGAATCCGTTTCGGGAAAAACTTTATCAAGATCATCGGGTTCCTGATAATTCATTAAATCATCAGGGTGTAAATCAGTCCAATCCTCATCCGGAATTTCATTATTAATTATTTGACTGAGAATTGAGTAGATTCTAATTGTAGCTTCAGCAGTATCTTCGACACAGGATAGGCTATTGAATATTAAATTGGCAATTCCACCAATGAGTTTAGCATTTTCCAAGTATTCAATTGGTACTTTGATATTTTTATTCTCAGACAAACTTAATCTGACAAGAAATTCAATCAATGCTTCCCTAGAAGGCAAAGTTGAAATTTCAGGCCTGATTTTAATAGCTTCATTTTGTGCAATATTGTATGCACTAACAATTCCTCTATATTCTTTGGATATATGCGAAGCAACGCGACCGTCTTCAAGTGTTTTAAATATGTCAAGAGCAAGTGGTCGTTCAGGAAATAAATCAAAAAAACGTTTCATGTCAGTAATTACGGGAACATTATTTTCTTCTGATACTAAAAAATAACTTGATTCATTAAAAACAGGACGCATATTTTCAAATAATGTACTAGGCTTACCATATATAAATTCAAAACTTCCAAATTCAAGGTGACCAATTTGATGTGTTGTTATAACTTTTAACCATTCAAAATTTTCATTTTTTGTTAAAAAATGCTGAGTTTGCGAAGGAAGATAAACGATATTTCCTTCAGTGGTAGGTCGATCTTTAGATACCCAGCCAATACCCTTTGAAGCGATTAGTTCAGATGATTCAATTGATATGTCGGAGCCAGCAAGAGCCCTACAATAGAGGTTCATAATATTTTTTATTTGTGGAAATTCAATTGCAGACGAAAGATTGTTAATTACTAATTCTGATGTAGTAGACTCAAGTCTGAAGAAAGCCATCCCAGTATCAACATTTGTAGTAAGTAATTTAATTCCTTCATTAAACCATTCTCTCAATTGAGTAGGCTTAATACGATCAAGAACAAGAGGAGCAGAATGCAAAAAAGCACTTACTGATACAGGAGCAACATTTATAGCGATTTCACATAAATCGAGTAAAGTTTCATGATATTTAGTGTCAATTTTTGTTATTGAATGAACAGATAGGTCAATAAATTCAGAAACGCTTAAGTCAGAATTTTCAGATAAAGAACGTGAAATCTGAAGCAATCGAAAATGGTTTTTTTTCGCTATTAATGGAAGAAAATTATTTGTGTTATAGAAAATAGCTTTAATGTCATTTGTTGATCGAATTGCTATGTTGTAAATTAATTCTATAAAGTAATCACGACTGTCTCCAAGGGTGGTAAAAATATTTGGAGCAATCGTCATGCATTCATTTGCAAGATCATATGAATTTTTACAAATAAAAAGAATAAAGTGAATAAATTTTTGAAGTTGATTAAATGAAAGTGTTTTAAGTAAACCAGGGCTTATTTCAAAAAAACGAGTAGCAATTGCACTTGAGCGCCAATTACCTTGATAAAGAGATAAGCCTAGCTTTCCCCAATCCTCTATTTGTGATGGTAATAAATAAGGTAAGCTAGCGGCACTTGAACGGAAATATGCTGACGATAATATTGGAGTTTTGGAGCATATGACTTTTCCTGTTTCAGCCCATTTTAACAAATCATTAAAACTCAGAAACGGAAAAACTTGTGGGGTACTTCTCATAAATTCAACAGAAACCTCCCAAGATCGTACAGCCTGTTTTGAGAGATCAATTACCAGTTCTGACCATATTACTTGCTCAAGTTTGCCAAATTTTTCCTCAGGCAAGTTACTTGATGTAAGTATATTAAGAGTTTTATTAAATTCTTCTTTTAATATGGATGGGTATTGCTTGAGTTGTGAATCCACTACATCTATGCGTTCTTGGTATAGATGCATTATCCCTCCAACTTAAATATTATTTTAATTTCATCTAGGAACTGACTTAGTATGTTAGCTGTAGCTCCATAAATCAGGTGACTATCATGTTTATATGAATAAGTAGTTACCGTTCCATTGCTTGTTAAAGAAGACTGAACACGAATATTTTCAGAATTTAATAAATTGGATAAAGGAATTTCAATGATTTCCTCAACCTCTTTAGTGAAAGGTTTATATGGATATTTATCCGGTATAATCCCAACATAAGGTTGAATAGCAAAGCCTGTACGAGTAATTGTAGGTCTCATGCTCCATATAAGTTCAATTGAATCAATCTCAATTCCCATTTCTTCATTTGTTTCACGTAAAGCTGTATGTCTTAAATCTATATCTGAATCATCTCTTCCGCCACCAGGAAAACATATTTCACCTTTGTGGAATTCAACAAATTGTGATCTTTTGTTAAAAACAAGATATAACTCATCATTACGAAATAGAATAAGTAAAATTACCGCAGATGGCTTCAAGTTATCTGGTAGAGACTCTTCAAAAAAAGTTGCATTAAAATGCTGACGTAATAAATCAGAGGTAAGTTTTTCCATATGGCTCTATACCTTTAGTTCATTCAAATATTGCAGAAATAACCTCTTCCATGCTCCGCTGTATTTGGATGTCATCACTTAGGGCCCAAACTACTGCTGTCTGGCAAGCTCTTCTGGCTGGAATATTTAGCGCCATCAGTCGCCCTGCATATATTAAAAGACGAGTACTTACGCCTTCCTGGAGACCGTATTCTTTTAAATGTCGTATCTTCTCACCCAATTTGGCGAGTTTTGCGGCAACATCGCTTGAAACATTAGCTTCATGTTGAATAATTTGTGCTTCAAGATCAGCAGAGGGATATTGAAATTCAAGTGAAACAAACCTTTGTCGTGTTGAGTGCTTAAGGTCCTTCAAGGCACTTTGATATCCTGGGTTATATGAAATTACTAAAAGAAAATTTTCATGAGCTTCTATAACTTGACCTTGCTTTTCAATAGGCAGCAGTCGACGATGGTCAGTTAATGGGTGAATTAAAACTGTTGTATCTTTTCGTGTTTCAACAATTTCATCCAGATAACATATAGCACCAACTTTAACTGCTCGAGTTAAAGGGCCATCAATCCATTTAGTGCCATCAGCATCTATAAGATATCTACCTACTAGATCGCTTGCAGTAAGGTCCTCATGGCAAGCAATTGTGACAAGTGGAACTGAATTGTTAATTTTTGAATTATTTATATTATCTTTTTTTGAAATAGTACCAAGTCGCCATGACATATATTCTATAAAACGAGTTTTCCCGCTACCTGTAGGGCCTTTGAGGAGTACAGGAATTTTTTGCGCATAAGCTGTTTCAAATAGCTCAACTTCATCACTTTGGGGAATGTAAAATGGCTCATCAGCCATAAAATATTCTTCAATTTGTATTGATAGTGGAGCAGATGGATTTTCTTGAATCATTTTAGATCACCCTATTTTATCTTTCCAAATTTCATTTACTGCATTAGCTAAGTCAGATAGTAGTTTATTATTTTCAATTACAAGAGTTGCATATTTAATTCGCTCAGCATTAGTGAGTTGCGAATTAATACGAGCACGTATAGCCTCTTCAGGAAAATTATTTCTTGCAATAACCCGCTCAACAACCGTATCTTCGCTAGCGGTTACAACCCAAACTTCATCAACAAGAGGGAGCCAGTTTGCTTCAATTAATATTGCAGCTTCTAATATAATAAATTCAATTCCTTGATTTTTATAATTGATAATTTCTTTTCTAATCATATCAGCCATTTTTGGATGCATGATAGCATTTAATTGAGCAAGTTTATCAGGATCTGAAAAAACAATTGCACCAAGTGATTTTCTGTCAATTTCTTCATTTTCGCCAACTATAGTAGGGCCAAAAGTAGCTACTACTTCTTCCCAAGCTGGAGTATGGGGAAGATAAGCAGCATGCCCAATTTTATCAGCGTCGATTAGAGTGACACCTTTTTCTACAAGAAATTGAGAAACGGCACTTTTACCGCTTCCAATTCCACCAGTAATACCTATAACTAACATTAAAAATATTTCCTAAATAGAGAATGAAAAACTTGTCAATTAGTTTAATTGCCTCTAGAACTTAGGTCAAGTTAAATTTGATAATTAATTTGATATTTAGAAAGAAAAATTCCAGAAAAAATACATTACAAAACCACTTATTAAAGGAACGCTAATATTATCATCAATTGGAATTGGAAGAAATTCAACTAATGCAGCAGCCAAAGCACCTAGAGCAGCAGCGAAAAAATTTTCATAGGCACCTTTACTCCAAATTAAATATGCAAGAAATAAAGCGACTGATGCAAACGCAATTGTACCTTCTATTGTTTTCCCATTCTGAGGAGTTTTTATCGTACCACTTCCTCGAAAGAGTACGGTTTTCCCAAACTTAATTCCTACAATAGCAGCAATTGGGTCACCAATCGATATATATAATAAAGCTAGTCCTCCAATAACAGGTTGAGAGTAAAAAAGTAACAATATTAATAGTGATGTAAAAGCTAATTGTGTAGCAGCAGTTATTTTTCTTTTTTCTTTATTTTTAAGCAATAATGAAAGTGAATTAATAACAAGAATATTAATTTTCAAATATTTAAATCTAAGAATTTCAAAAATACATAGTAAAAAAAATGAAATAGAAGTGATAATTATTGCTAAATTCCAATTAATCAGAAATCCAATTAGTGGGGCAAATGAACCAGCAATAAAATGAAAAAAGTGTCGATCCCATTTTAAATAATTATTAAATATATTATTTACCATATTTAAATAAAACTATTGAATTATTGCAAAGACAATGATTCAATATAACATTCACCTCTTAAATTATCACTAAAAAGTAAACATTCTAAAGATAATATTAGTAATTGGATTACTTTAATTATAAGGATTATAAGAATTTATAGTATATTATTAATTATTCATGTAACATATCATTATCTTTTTAATGCTGTTTTATGATTTAAAAGAAAAATGGAGATTGTTAATGACTAAACCTATAGATATTACAGATAAAAGTTTTGATCAAGATGTTAAGGCATCTTCGCAACCAGTTCTTGTCGATTTTTGGGCTGATTGGTGTATGCCATGCAAAATGATAGCTCCTATAGTTGAGGAATTAGCTGATGAATACGAAGGACGGATCAATTTTGGTAAAATGGATATAGATAACAATCCTCAGATACCTGCGGAATTTGGCATAAGAAGTATTCCAACTTTATTAATTTTTAAAGATGGAATAGCTGTTGATCAAATTGTTGGAGCTGTTCCCAAGGGTACTTTACAAAAACGCTTAAATGCTGTTCTAGAATCTTAAGTATCTTATTTGGGAGTGGACGGAGCCTGGTGGCTTCTGCGGACTTCAAATCTGTTGTTTCGTGTAGTACACGATGGGTGGGTTCGACTCCCTCGCACTCCCGCCGTATGAATTTCAACTTTATCTAACGAGTTTTTTGCTTTGATCCCTTTTTCTTTTAAGCACAAAAGGGAAATTTACAGATATGTCATGGATTCTAATTACTTTAGCTAGCTCTATATTAGCTGCACTTGTTAGTATTTTTGATAAAATTTTTATATATCGATTCGCACAATCTTCAAAAGTTCTTCCGCTTTTAGTAGGAATCTTGCAAACAAGCTTAGGGTTAGCGCTTCTTATCGTACTTCCAATATTCAACGGAAATATATTTAATTTTTCTAATTCTAATTTTCTATCTGGAATTCTATTTGCATCATTAAGTGGAATATTATTTGGAATTAGTGGGAATATAATGATCCGAATACTTCACACTAATGAAGTATCGCGTATCGTACCAATTACGCAAACTTATCCTTTATTTACTATAATAATAGCCTATTTTCTTTTTAATGAATCCATTGATGTTTCGCAATGGATTGCAATAATTTTCATAATCTTTGGCCTTATTATAATCTCAATTAATCCATTTTCAATTTATAATGAAAGTAAATTTAAATATAAAATCATTTTTCTTTTAATTTTAGGAAGTTTTTTCATGAGCTTAGCATATGCTACAACTAAAATGTCTCTTGCAGAAATACCTGTAATTTTGGCCCATGCACTAAGAGAGCTTTTTCTTGGCTTAATTTTTTTATTATTTAATTTACGTAAAGAAACATTTTCTCATGTTAGGGAACTATGGAATATAAGAAGTCCAGGCATAAGAATTGTAGGATTTAATGAGTTATTAAATGCTAACGTTGCTTTGCTGTTAATGGTTTGGGCTCTTTCATTAGGGCCAGTATCATTAGTTTCCACAATATCAAGCAGTAGAATTCTATTTGTTGTAATTATTGGTCTTATTGTTGAAAAATTTTCTAACACATCATTATTAGGAGAGAAACTTGATAGAAATTCAATAATAACAAAACTTCTAGGTGCATTATTAATTGTTATTGGAATAATCGGAATTTCACTCAATCAGTCAGTTTAACAAATATAAAATCTTATATTCATACTTTATTATGAAATGTAGGGTTTCTCACTTCTTAATTGATCGGTAGTTTTAAATAATTTGAGTGTCGGTATAACCATAAATTCAAAGCTCATTTGTATAAATTTTCTGTAAATGCTAGTTTAGACGGACATATAGATGCTAATGGACAAGTTTTACATAAAGGTTTTATAGCTTTACAAATTTCTCTTCCGTGTTTAATAAATAAAACATGAAAAGTATATCGTTTGTTTTCGATTACTAAATTTTCTAGTAATTCGTGTGCATGATTCGCTGATATTTTATTATCAAATAATTTTAATCTTTTTGATACTCTGTAAACATGCGTATCGACAGGTATAGCTGGCATTCCAAAAGAAAATGATAGTACAACCGATGCAGTTTTTGGGCCAATTCCAGGAATACCCGTAAGCCATTTTCGTGCATCACTTAAATTTAAATCACGCAAGAATGATAAATTTAATTCATTATTATGTGATTTAATACGATTAATAGCTTCAATAATTCGTTTAGATTTTTGATTAAACAAACCAGCCGACTTAATAAGAGATTTTAATTTATCAATAGGTATATCAAGGATATCATTCCATGAATCAATCGACTTTACTAATAACATATATGCTTTTTCAGCATTTTTATCGGATGTATGTTGAGTAAGTATTGTGAAAATCAACTCTGAAATAGGATCTAATCTAGGTTTCCAGATAACATGCCCATAGTATTCTTCAAGTAAACTTATATATTTCATTGCATTGTTATCGTGAATAGAATCTGATTTCATATAAAATATATTCCAATATTATAGTGTAAAATTATTTTTATTATAGATCACATATTTCTAAAAGTACTATTAGTCTTATATCTCTTTCAGAGATATAAGACTTGAAAACTATTTATATGTATTAAAATGTTTATTGAGAGAATATCTACTAATTTTTTTAATTAAATAATTATTATAATAATTTTTAAAATTCGCTTAGAGGAAAAATTTATTACAATTTAAATTCACCTATTAGCTTGACTATTGTATTCATTTCTCAATAAAATCGAATTATGGTTGACAAATATTCTAAGGCAATCTCAGCGGGTGGTGTTGTAGTAAGATTTGTAAATGGTGATATGGAAACAATCTTATGCAATCGAAAAAATAATGATCTATGGTGTCTCCCTAAAGGAACGCCTGAAGATAACGAAACTATTTCTCAAACGGCATTAAGAGAAGTACGTGAAGAAACTGGATTAATTGTAATAATTAAATCTCTAATCGGAGATATAAATTATTTATTTCATCGCGATCAAGATAATAAAAACATTAATAAGACTGTACATTATTTTCTTATGGAAGCTATAGGCGGAAATATAAGTAACCATGATCATGAATTTGATGAAGTCCACTGGATTAAATTTCCTTTAGCCTTACAATTAATGACTTATCAAAATGAAGTACAGATCTTAAAAAAAGCACATAAAGGTATTGCATGATGCAAGATATGACATATTCGGGTTCGATTATAAATATACGACCAAAACAATTTACAGATGCAGCAAATGATTATCAATGGAGGGCTGATGAAGAATTAGCAACACTTGATGCAACAGTTCCTATTAGAATTGATTTTCAGGAATATCTTAATAATTATCAAGAGGAAATTCAGTACAGAACTCCTTGGACGCGTCGATTTGCCATAGTTACAAAAGACAATGTTCATATTGGTAATTGTATGTATTATGACATTAATTATTCAGTTAGCAAAAGTGAACTTGGTATATTAATTGGTGATCGTGATTATTGGAACTCGGGATATGGCACTGACGCAGTTAATACATTGTTAAGACATATTTTTACTGATACACCTATTGACTTAGTGTATTTGCATACTTTGAGTTGGAATTATCGAGCGCAAATATCTTTTAAAAAAAGTGGATTTAATTCAATACGAAATGTAAAACGTTCGGGATTAGATTTTATTTACATGGAAATTAGCAGACAGGATTGGGGAAATTCTTATAATAAATTATCAACAATTAGTGAATATTGAATTGAACAATTGCACTGCCAGTTGTAGTTCGTTCTCCGCTACTATTCTCAAGCCATAAGGAGCAATAAGCAACTTTACATACTGGTAATGATTCAAGTTTATATACTTTTCCTGTAATCATTAATTCATCATCAGGAATATCAATTCCTTTATATTGAATTACTAACTTTAAAAGTTTTCCGGTAGGTTCCATCCATTTTGTTACAAGTTCCCCAAGAAATGCTGCTTTTAATGCTCCATGAACAATAACTCCAGGTAGATCATTTTGTATAGCAATATCTTTATCGTAATGAATTTCATAATAATCAAACGAAGATCCGGAATATTGAACAAGTTGTCTTGTATTGGGACATTTATATAATTTTGGTAATTCCATACCGATATATATATTTTCTGATTTACTTTTCATCATACTCACTATTTAATATTTAATGTATGTAAATTTTTGACTCGCAATAAGAGAATTATTCTGATTTAAATACGTAATTAAACCAATTAAAAAAATTGATAAACCAACTTTTGTTTTTCTCTGAATAACTGATTTTATAACTGTACTTGAACTGATTGTATCTCCAATATAAACATTTTCAATATATTCCCACTCACTACTAACATCTAATATATTTTTGAATTTACTTAGTTCGAGAATATCTGGAAAATTCGGCTGTACACAGCGTAAAAAAGTAGGAGGAGTAATTATATCTAGATATCCTAGAGATTTGGCATAATCAGAATCAAAGTATAGTGGGTTCGTGTCACCAATCGATTCAGCAAAGCGTTTAACGTGTCCTTTATCTACTACTAGGCTTGATAAAGATGGAGGATAATTAATAATTGAATTCTTTAAATCATTAGAAAGGATAAATTCATTCATTTGTATGCTCCTTGCTAATAGTATAAATATAAAAAGAGATAGCGTATTTACACGCTATCTCTTTTTATATTTATACGCTATCCGCCTAGTAATTAATAATCCATGTGTGGCATTTGTGGAGCAGCAGCAGCAGCTATTTCGGGACGATCAGTAATCATTGACTCTGTTGTAAGAACCATTGCAGCAACACTTGCAGCATTTTCCAATGCTGATCTGGTAACTTTTACAGGATCAATTATTCCAAGATCAAACATATTTCCATATTCACGTAAATCAGCATCAAAACCAAAATCTTTTTCTGTGGAGTTACGTATCTTGTCAAGCACAACTGCACCTTCTTCTCCAGAATTTTCTACAACGAGCTTTATTGGAGCATCCATTGCCTTTAGAATAATTCTAATTCCGGTTTTTTCATCAGCAGATACTTGTGTTTCAATTAATGTTTTTAGTGCTGCTTGAGTTTTAATTAAGGATACACCACCACCAGCAACAACTCCTTCTTCAACAGCTGCACGAGTTGCTGATAATGCATCTTCAACTCGGTTCTTTTTCTCTTTAAGTTCAATTTCAGTAGCACCACCAACTTTAATTATAGCAACGCCACCAGCAAGTTTAGCTGCACGTTCTTGAAGTTTTTCACGGTCATACTCCGAGGTAGAATCCTCAATTTGTATTTTAAGTTGCTCAATGCGCCCTTTGATGTCATCTTCAGCGCCATTACCTTCAACAAAAGTAGTGTCATCCTTAGTAGAGGATACCCGTCTACATTTACCAAGATCTTCAATTGTTATGCTATCAAGCTTCCTGCCAGCCTCTTCGCTAATTACAGTAGCACCTGTTAAAATAGCTATATCTTCAAGCATTTGTTTACGTCGATCGCCAAATCCAGGAGCTTTAACGGCTAATATATTTAAGGTACCTCGAAGTTTATTAACTACCAGTGTTGCAAGAGCCTCACCTTCAACTTCCTCAGCAATAATAACTAAATTCTTAGTTACTTGAAGAATTCTTTCAAGCGAAGGCAATAACTCGCTAACAGAGCTTATTTTTCTATCAGTAATTAAAACATGAGGATCTTCAAGAACTGCTTCCATACGATCAGAATTAGTTACAAAATATGGACTAATGTAACCTCTATCAACCTGCATACCTTCTACATAATCAATTTCAAATTCGAGGCCACGAGATTCTTCTACAGTGATAACGCCGTCTTTACCGACTTTTTCCATAACTTCGCCAATTAATTGACCGATGTGAGAATCATGTGCTGACAAAGTTGCAACTTGATTTATCTGTTCGCGACCTTCAACAGGAGTAGACATTTTTTTTAGTTCCTGTTTAACAGCATTAACAGCTAATTCAATACCTCTTTTTAAGACCATAGGATCAGCACCGGCTGCAATATTTTTAAATCCTTCATTAATAATAGCTTGAGCCAATACAACGGAGGTTGTAGTTCCATCACCAGCTACATCATTAGTCTTGCTAGCAGCTTCTTTAATTAATTGTGCACCCATATTTTCATAAGGATCCTCAAGTTCAATTTCTTTAGCAATGGTAACTCCATCACTGCAAACCTGAGGTGGTCCAAATTTTTTGTCCAATATAACATTACGGCCTCTTGGTCCAAGTGTAACTTTTACTGTATCGGCCAATAAATCAAGACCAATTTTAAGCTTTTTCCTAGCATCTTCAGCGAAGATAATCTGTTTAGCCATTTCTTCTCCCTATTTTCATATTTAATTTAAAATTTCAAAAGATAATTTTATGAAATTTTTGCTAAAACATCTCGTTCATTAAGAATTAAAAAATCTACACCATCTTCTTTAAGCTCGGTGCCACCATATTTAGAATATAAAACTTTATCACCAACTTTAATATCCATGGCAATACGCTTGCCTTCTTCAGTTAATCTCCCTGCACCAACAGCAATAACTTCACCCTCTTGAGGTTTTTCGGTAGCTGTATCTGGCAAGTAAATACCACCAGCACTAACTGACTTTTTCTCCTCAGGCTTAATTAAAATACGATCGTTCATAGGAATAAATGCTCGACCCATTTCCCCTCCTTATAAATTTGTTAGCTTATTAATATATTTAGCACTCAAGTACTATGATTGCTAACAACCAATATAAGATACGTCCTATAGTGTATTGTGTCAAGTAATTCCTATGTAAGTACATACAATATAATAATATATATTTAGACTATATTCTGAGTTGAATAAGTAATATAATAATTTTTAAATCTCATATATAATCCTTCAGCCAACGTATTGCTTGCTTATCAATGTAATTTTAGCAATTTTATTTGGAGTCTATATGACTGAACCTAAAAGTTTACCATGTAGAATTATTTACTGTCGGTTGCCTAACCTTGTGAGTCGCTCAGTAAAAAGCGAAAAACCTTGTCGAATTATTCTTACAATTCCTGCTACAAGTGATACTAGTGAAACATCAATATTTGAATGTCCTCTATGTGGATGTCTATTCTATAAAGTACACAATCATGAGTTAAAAAATGAACTTCTTTATCGAGGTGTGCCAAATGAGGATCTAGAAGCTCTTAATTGGAATGCTATTCCTGAATCTGCTCGGGAAATTCTTAAGATAGGTAGTATTTCTCAAATTAATTCAATAATTAATTCAGCTTTGAAAAAGCGTTTAGAATACATAGGTAAAGATATAACTCTACTTGATGGTAATGCGTATTTTCGTGATGGATAAAAAGATGTTAACAGCTAACCATTACTGTAATTATTCAACATTTACCTTGAACTGTTCAATAATTGGATTGGCAAGTAATTTTTCGCACATTTGCGTTACTTGATCCAAGGCAGCTTCTGTAGAATTAGCCTCAATTGAAATTTCTATGAATTTTCCAACACGAACATTTTCTACATTAAAATTCAAGGAGTGTAAAGCTGATTTAACGGTTATACCTTGAGGGTCATTTATTTTTGGTTTCAAAAAAATATTAACTTTAGCATTATATATTTTTGTATTTATGGTCATATTTTTCCTCCAGCTTCACAAATTGGAGCATTACTTTCAGGGCCTAAACCACGATACCACGATGAAAATTCTTCCATTGCCGAGAAATCAATTTCTGATAATTCAAGTAAAACTCCCCATGCAGTTAATGCAATTAAGGAATTCATGTTATCTCTAGGTGAAAGAATATATTGATTAGGCCAACTTGGTAAATCAGTAACTATATTTTCGAGTTCGGATTGTAAATCTTTATCATTGGAATCGTAGTTAATGATTACATATCCGTTTTCAAGATTTTTAACATGCACTTCATCTTGAATCTGAATGTCATGAATGCCACATTCAACCCAATTAAGAGCATGTTTGCCTGAAGTAGGAGGGTTAGAGTTATAGTATCCTGATTCAGCAAATTCTCCTGAAGAAAAATGTTCTCTACCTTGAATTTCGTAATTAATACCAGGCCCAATAAGCTTAGTATCAGAATTTCCACCAAATGGTAAATTTGGAACAATTAATCCTGCTATAATGATTAAACTAAGCGATCCTAGTCCAAATAAACCAAACCATCTACGAAATCTACCCTTATTATCACTCTGAATCTTACGAATTCGACGCTTCTCCGTTTGGGAAAGTTTATCTGGCACGAAAAACTCCTAAAATAATATATTTCCAGTTAAGATTTGATAAGCCTGTAAGTATCTTTCTCGAGTACTATTAATAATATCAAGTGGCAAATTTGGTGCTGGTGGATTTTTATTCCAACCATGATTAATAAGCCAATCTCTTACAAATTGCTTATCAAAATTTGGTGGAATAGTTCCAATCTCATATTTGCTTTTATCCCAAAAGCGACTTGAATCAGGAGTTAGCACCTCATCGATGAGTATTAACTCATCCTTTAAAAATCCAAATTCAAATTTTGTATCTGCAATAATTATTCCTTTACTGTTAGCGTATTGTTCGGCAGCTTTATACAGAGCTATAGTTCGAGCACTTAATTCATTGGTTAAGTTTTTACCAAGTAAATTGGTAATTTCGCTAATGGTAAGTGGTTCATCGTGACCAATTTTAGCTTTTGTTGTAGGAGTAAATAAAGGTTCATCAAATTTATGTCCCTCTTTTAATCCACTTGGGTAACGTTGACTATGAATTGTTCCAGTTTTTTGATACTCAGCCCAGACAGACCCTGTAAGGTATCCCCTTGCAATACACTCAACATCTATTCTTTCGGCTTTCTTAATGATAATTGAGCGTTCAGCAATTTCAATATCTATTTCGTTAATTAATTCAGAAATTTCAGAAGAAGCATCAGCTACAGTAGAAACAAAATGATTCTTAATAATTGATTCAGTATACGTAAACCAAAAACAAGACATCTTAGTTAAAATTTTTCCCTTATCGGGAATACCATCAGGAAGTATTACGTCAAAAGCAGAAATTCTATCAGTTGCAACCATTAATAATAACTCGTCATTTAATGAGTACGTATCTCTGACTTTCCCCTTACTGTAAGAATTAGGAAGATTTGTATATGTTAATGCTTTCATGTTAATTGTTGCTTTCTATATTTAATCTTTCAAAAATATCGGAAACATATTTCAAATAATACTGATAATCAAATAGCTCATTTAAATTATCAGACGATAAACGAGATGTTACAGCTTTATCAGCTTCAATATTATCACGAAATTCTTCTTGATTGTCCCATGATTTATGTGCATTTCGTTGAATAATTTGATAGCCTTCTTCTCTGGACATTCCAGTACTCAATAATGCTAATAAAACTCTTTGAGAAAACACTACCCCTTTAGTTAGCTTTAAGTTTCGAAGCATATTTTCAGGAAAAACCTTCAAACCAGAAAATACATATTTAGAAATATCAATAATATAATCAAGAGCTAGGCACGAATCTGGTAAAATAATTCTTTCTGCTGAAGAATGGCTAATGTCTCTTTCGTGCCAAAGAGCAACATTTTCCATAGATGTCATTGAATATCCTCTAATTAATCTTGAAATTCCACAAATACGCTCTGTTAATTCTGGATTTCTCTTGTGTGGCATTGCAGAAGATCCAGTTTGGCCGTCTCCAAAAGGTTCTTCTGCTTCACGAACTTCAGTTCTTTGAAGATGACGTATTTCTAATGCAAATTTTTCAAGACTAGCAGCTATAATTGCAAATGTAGAAAGCAAAAAAGCATGTCTATCTCTTTGAACTATCTGGTTTGAAATTGGATCAGGCTCAATTCCTAGTAATTTACAAGTAAAAGTTTCAATATCCGGATTTAAAGTAGCATATGTTCCAACCGCACCGGATATTTTTCCTACAGAAATCTGTTTATGCGCAAGATCAAGTCGTTCAATAGATCTATCCAGTTCAACCCACCAATTTGCTAATTTTAAACCGAAAGTTATTGGTTCAGCATGAATTCCGTGAGTTCTGCCAATCATAATTGTATTTTTAAATTCAATACTCCGTTGTCGTATAATTTCACGTAGTTGTACTAATTCAATTCTAATAAGATTAACTGATTCTTTAAGCTGAAGATTTTGCGCTGTATCGATAACATCGTTAGAGGTTATTCCAAAATGAATCCATCTACCTTCATCACCCATATGATCAGTTATAGATCGGGTAAATGCAGTCATGTCATGACGCGTTTGTTCAAAGATTTCTATCATTTTTAGTGGATCATGATATGCATTTCGTAGTAATTCCCATTCACCCAAGGAAATAGTCCCTTGACGGTGCCAAGCCTCACAAACAGCTAATTCAACTTTAAGCCACAAATCATATTTATGACTATCGGTCCAAATAAATTTCATTTCAGGTCGTGAATAACGATCAATCATTTAAATGCTTCCTGACATCTTTCTGTATAAATTGAGAGGTATTCTATCGGTTTCTTAAGTTTTCTCGATGAGAACGATAATTTGCTAATATTTTAGGATCACTTAACCCCAGAATGCTTCCAGCAAGATAAGCTGAATTTCTAGCACCCCATGAACCTAAAGCAACACATGCGACAGGGACGCCTGGAGGCATTTGAATTATACTGTAAATTGAATCAATTCCTTTTACGTCACTTGTTGGAAAAGGAATGCCAATTACAGGTAATAAAGTCCACGAAGCTACAACCCCAGGTAAAGCAGCAGAGCCACCTGCACCAGCAATAATAATTTTAACACCCATATTTTCTACTTCAGTAATCCAGGATCTAAGTCGTTCTGGGTCACGATGGGCGGACACTATTTCAGCAACATATTGAATTTCGAGGTCTTCAAGAACGGAAGTCGTTTGTTTTATATATTCTTCATCGGACTTGCTTCCAGATACAACAGCTACCAATGGATTTGAATGATTCATTTACCTGCCTTTATAAAAGCTAATTAAAATACACCTATGTCAGTGCGAAAAAAAGAACCGAGAAATTTTATTGAATTAATATTATCGTAAACACTTGAACTAGCTTCACTTAGTGTTGTTCCCTTAGATACTAAGTTTATTACTCTCCCGCCAGAAACTGTTATTAATTTGACACCATTTGGCTTAGTAATAATAGATGTACCTGCATGAAAAGTAAGAATATTGTCAGGTAATTTTTCAAAACCAGTTATGATGGCTCCTGCTTTATGTTCACTAGGGTAACCAGCCGAACAAAGAACGACACTAACACATGAATTATCGTCCCATTCAATTACACAATTACGCAAAGTTCGGTTTGCAATTGAACTGAAGACTTCCATGAGGTCAGTTTTCATTCTAGGAATAATAACTTGAGCTTCAGGATCACCAAAACGACAATTAAATTCAATAACCTTGGGGCCTTGGGCGGTTAAAATTATCCCACCATAGAGAATTCCTTTAAATGGAGACCCTTGCAAACCTAATTCTCGTACTACAGGTTTCATGATTTTTAAATTAATTTCCTCAGCAAGTTCATTGCTCCAATTTCTAGGAGGACTAAAACTTCCCATGCCACCAGTATTTGGACCTAGGTTTCCTTTCAGAGCTCTTTTATAGTCTGAAGCGGCTATTAGGGAAGTTAAATAGGAGCCATCGGTAAAAGAGAAGACGCTTATTTCATTGCCCAAAAGCATTTCCTCAATAAGAATTGTTGAGCCTGATTCACCAAATTTATGATCAATTAATGCGTCCTTAATAGCATTTAGAGCATCATTTTTTGTTTGACAAACTGTCACCCCTTTCCCAGCTGCAAGTCCATCAACTTTAACAACGACAGGCATTTTAGTGGAATTTATGTATTTTATTGCCATGTCGGGATCAGTAAAAAGTTCATACTTTGCAGTGGGGACATTTGCAGATTTCATTATTGATTTTGCAAATGATTTTGATGTCTCAATTCTAGCAGCAGCTTTGGTTGGTCCAATAATTACTAAGTTGTTGGCTTCAAAGAAGTCAACAACTCCAGCTGCCAATGACACTTCAGAGCCTACAATTGTTAAATCAATCCTATAACGTTCAGCTGCATATGCAAGTGATGAAAGGTCATCAATAGCTATATAAAGATTCGTTCCAATGGAATCAGTTCCTGCATTACCCGGAGCAATGAAAATTTTAGTAACCATAGGACTAGAAGATAATTTCCAAGCAATTGCATGCTCACGAGCCCCTGAACCAATAATAAGAACATTCATGAGTAAAAATTAAATGGATAAAATATATATAAATTCATTAATAGATTATAACTTATTAGTCAAGTAGGAGGAACTAAGTATAAATTTTTGAAATAATTACTTGTGAGGATTAAAATCGATTTTACAAGTTTACAGTTCAAGGCTCCTCGTATTAGAAAATACCTTTCACTACGGCTCTCTACGGATTGAATATTCTTTTTGCATTAACAATCATTCCCACTCAATGGTGCCTGGGGGCTTTGAGGTAATATCATAAACAACTCGATTTACTTCAGGAACTTCGTTAACTATTCGATTAGAAATTTTTGCAAGTAACTCATATGGCAATCTTGCCCAATCGGCAGTCATAGCGTCATCGCTTGTCACTGCTCTTATTGCAACAGCATATCCATAAGTTCTATTGTCACCCATTACTCCAACACTTTTTGTATCTGTAAGGACAGCAAAGCTTTGCCATAGTTGATTATACAAATTAGCCCCTTTGATTTCATCCATTACTATCCAATCGCAATTTCTTAATATTTCAAGTTTTTCTTTTGTAACTGCTCCGATAATCCTTATTGCAAGACCTGGTCCTGGGAATGGTTGTCGACGAATCATTTCATCTGGTAAACCTAGTGCCTGTCCAACTTCCCGAACCTCGTCTTTAAATAAATACCTTAAAGGCTCAATTAAAGAAAGATTCATGTTTTCGGGTAAGCCACCGACATTATGATGAGTTTTTATTTTAGCTGCATGCCCGGTTTCATCAGATGTACTTTCAATTACATCAGGATACAAAGTTCCTTGAGCTAGAAAATGAACATCTTTTATTTCCTCAGCTGATTTTTCAAAAATTCGAATGAATGTTTCACCTATTATTTTTCTTTTTCTTTCAGGATCCACAATATCTTTAAGTTTAGTAATAAATTCATCAGCTGCATTAATGTGTAAAAGATTTAAACCAAGTCCGTTTTTAAACGTGCTATAAACACGCTGAGGCTCTTCATGCCTCAGAAGGCCATTGTCGATAAAAATGCACGTTAATCGTTCTCCTATAGCTTTGTGGATCAAAGCAGCCACTACAGCAGAATCAACTCCACCAGAAAGAGCACAAATAACCCGACCATCACCTACTTGATCAATAATTTTTTGAATGGATTCTCTAACAAAATTTCCTGATGTCCATTTTCCACCACATTTACATATTAAATATAAAAAGTTTTTAATTATGTCATTTCCAAAATCTGTATGAAGGACTTCAGGATGAAATTGGAGGCCAATAATTCCATTATCATTTCCCATTGCTGCAACAGGTGAATTTTCAGTATAAGCAATGCATTCAAAACCCATAGGTAGTTTTAAGACATGATCGCCATGACTCATCCATACTGGAAAGCTTTGAGGTAGATTATTAAATAAGGCATGTTCTGATGTGTTTTGATGTAATACAGCATGACCATATTCTCTTTGATTAGAAGCTTCAACATCTCCGCCCAAGGAATGAGCAATAAGTTGCATGCCATAACATATACCAAGAATGGGAACACGAAGATCAATAACGAATGATGGAAGCGTAGGTGCATTATGTTCATAGACACTTGCGGGACCACCAGAAAGAACAAATCCTTTAATATTCAGATGAGAAATCTTTTCAGGAGAAACATCAAAGGGGTGAATTTCGCAATACACTTTTGATTCCCTAATGCGACGCGCAATTAGTCGACTATATTGAGAACCATAATCAAGTATAACGATTGCTTCATTGTAATCTGCGTCATTTTCATTACGGACAGTAGGCTGACCACGATTTTCCTGTGCGATCTCAAGATATGCAGAGACTTCTAGGTCATCGCTTGAATTTACTCGTTTATTAAAAGAGGAAGGGTCGTCCTTCAAAGTAATACCAACCTTATAAAAGTAATACCAACCCAATAAATTAGAGTAGCATCTATGATATACTCGGTCAAGATACTTTATTTCATAATCGTAGTGTACATTCACCTTAATTAACAATTTATGAAAAAATTATGATTGCAGTGATTAAGACAGAAAGACAGGTATTTAAATAGATCACGATATATTCAAATAAAGACTTTAGTGTAATTAAAAATGATTTTGAAAGGGAGGTTTGATAATGCAGATTGATTTCAATTATTTGAACCAATTTGGTGATTTAGAAAATCAAATAGAAACCCTTGATATCGCTGTTAAAAAATTACAAGAAGGAAAATTAATTGCTTACCCAACAGACACATTATATGGATTGGGATGTGATGCTTTTAATGTAAAGGCCGTGGAATTAATTTTTGAAGTCAAGCAACGACCAATGGGAATGCCAATACCTCTCATTATTGGAACTAGGGACCAAATTCATTTAGTTACCGAAGATGTAACAGATATGATTAATGCTCTAATGGATGCATTTTGGCCAGGGCCACTTACACTTATAGTTCCTGCAGGACCTAAAGTTCCAGCTATAGTTGGAAGTAGAGGCTGGAAAGTTGGAGTAAGAATTCCTGACCATCCTATACCAAGATACCTATCAGCAATCTTAGGTAATCCAATAGCTGGGACTAGTGCCAATATTTCTGGAATGCCTGAAACTAAAACAGCAGAAGAGGTAAATGATCAGATAGGAAATGATGTCGAAATGACAATAAGAAGCAACCAATTACCTAAAGGAAAACCATCAACAGTCTTAGACATTACGGAGACTCAACCTCGTATTCTTCGCAAAGGACATGTTACTGCTAAACAAATTGAGGAAATATATAATCAAAAAGTACTTATTGAAAATTAATAAAGGAATTCTATCAAATGAAGATTTTTGATACGATCTGGATTGAAAATAAAAACAGGGAATTTGCAGAAATAATTCAAACATTGCTAATCAATCGCGTTGGCCCTCTGTATAAAATGATGGAATATCAATTGGGCACACTCGATCAAAATGGTGAACCTATAACATCATTAATTTCAAATAAATTTCTTGGATCAACATGTACAATGTTTGCTGGAATGTTATCTAATGAAGATCCAAGTATGCAAAAATTAGCAAAACGTTTTGGTGCGACAATTGAAATTCTCAATCTATCTAAGCAGGTCCATGATGATATTCAAGATGGTGCTCCTGAAAGAAATGGAAAAGAAACTGTATGGTGGATATGGGGGCCAGCTCAAGCAATCAATGTCGGTGATGGTCTTCATGCGCTTTCAAGGATTACCTTGACGGATTCAACTTCAATGGAATTATCAAAACTTATTGTTGAATCAAATTCAAATATTCAGGCAGACTATGATTTAATTTTGAATTCAATAAATTGTTTCGACTTGGCTTGCTTAAGATTATTCGAAGGACAATATGATGAAATACATTTACAAGAACAGCTAACAGTTACAGAAAAAAAGTATCTTGATATCATTGAAAAACGTGCCGGATCTCTATTTGCCTGTGCAGCTGAATTAGGCGCTATACTTACAGGAAAAAATGAAAATGATCGTATAAATACTAAGCTAGCTGGTAGTAAATTAGGATTAGCCTATGAACTATCATTGCAAGTAAAGTTGCTTTGGGGAAATTCTAAAAATGTTATTCCTGATTCATCTATTCTTAGTAAGAAAAAATTACTTCCAGTTGTCTATGCAATTCAACATGCACCTATAACGATAAAGCAAAAATTAGCATCATTATATATGAAGAGAGTGCTTAACCCAACAGATTTTAATGAGTTGCTTTCTGTGCTTGATGAATTCGATGTTCAGGAATATTGTCAAAATAAGATTCAAGAATCATTAGATGATGGAATTAGTGCAATTCAGATGCTATCAATTTCTGATAACCATAAAGAAGAATTAATGAAGTACTTTTCCATGGTTTTATCAGAAACCAGTAATTCATAAGATTGAGAATTTTATGAACAAAAAAACTATCAGAGATATTGATGTTACTGGTAAAAGAGTCTTAGTAAGAGTCGATTACAATGTTCCTATTGAAAATGGTCGAATAACCGACGACACAAGAATTAGGGCAACGCTTCCTACAATAAACTACCTTCTGAAAGAAAAAGCCAGAGTTGTTCTTTGCACACACCTTGGTCGACCAGAAGGAAAAATAGTAGATGAATTAAGACTTTCCCTCATCGCAAAACACCTAGCAGCTTTAATAACTAAAACTGGAATTATATACATTCAGGAAAGCATAGGCGACCATGCATATGCAACGATATCAGCACTTCAGCCAGGAGGTCTTGTTTTATTAGAAAATATACGATTTGAGTCTGGAGAAGAGAAAAATGACCTTGAATTTACGAAATCATTAGCAAGATTAGCAGATATATTTGTAAATGATGCTCTAGCTACTGCTCACAGGGCTCACGCTTCTACATCAGGTTTAGCAAATTTTCTTCCTGCTGTCTCAGGTTTTCTAATGGAGCAAGAATTAAATATGTTGAATATGGTCCTCGAATCTCCAAAAAAGCCATTAGCTGCAATTCTTGGAGGTGCAAAAGTAAGTGATAAAATTGGTGTAATTAATAAATTGCTCGACATTGCTCAAGTAATTATTATTGGAGGTGGAATGGCGGCAACTTTTTCTAAAGCTCTTGGGCATGAGGTAGGTCAATCACTTTTAGAAGAAAAGTGGATTGAATTTGCTGGTAATCTTATCGTAGAATCAAAGAACAAAGGCGTTGAATTACTTCTACCAAAAGATTTCGTTGTTGCAAATAAATTTGATGCTGATGCTGCTTTTCAATTAGTTTCATCAAATTCAATACCTCCAGAATGGCGAATCATGGATATTGGACCCGAAACATCTAAAATGTTCACTAATGCCCTTGAAGAATGTAAAACTATTGTATGGAATGGGCCAATGGGTGTCTTTGAATTTGAAAACTTTCGATCAGGAACTAAATATTTGGCTGATTTCTTAAGTAACTTGTCAGATGCAACAACAGTACTAGGTGGGGGTTCTACTGGGCAAGCTATACGAAAACTGGGACTTGAAGATAAAATGAGTCATGTATCTACTGGTGGAGGAGCAACACTAGAATTTTTAGAAGGCAAGGAGCTACCTGGAGTAATATCGCTGCTTGATATAGATTAATATTAATTTCGAAAAGGTTGCTATGTACGAAGTTATCTTAGTTAGACACGGTGAAAGTATTTGGAATCTTGAAAATCGTTTCACTGGTTGGACTGATGTTGATTTAACGCAAAAAGGCATTAACGAGGCAAAAAAAACTGCAATAGAAATTTCAAAATGCGGTTTAACTTTTGATGTAGCCTACACTTCGGTTTTAAAGCGTGCAATTAGAACATTATGGACCATTCTGGACGAAATGGATCTTATGTGGATTCCAGTCCATCGTTCATGGAAATTAAACGAACGACATTATGGAAATTTACAAGGCCTTAATAAGTCGGAAATGGCAAAGATTCATGGTGAAGACCAGGTACTTATTTGGAGAAGAAGCTATTCTACTCAACCACCACCATTAGCAAAAGATGATGAACGTCACCCTAGTAAAGATGTTAAATATCAAGATTTTTTTAACCAAGTTCCTGATGTTGAATCACTTAAAGAAACTGTAGAAAGAGTTGTTCCGTACTGGAATGATAAAATTGTTCCTAATATCAAAAAAGGAAAAAAGGTACTTATTGTGGCTCATGGAAATAGCATCAGAGCCTTAATAAAATACCTTGAAGATATTCCTGAAGATATAATTGTAAACCTTAACATACCGACAGGAGTTGCTGTTCAGTATACCTTTGACCAAAACATGAAACCTTTAAATCGTAAATTTTTAGGAAATGAAGAAGAAATCAAAAAAGCAATGAATGCTGTGGAATCACAAGGTAAAATAAAGTAATGGCTGAGTTTAGGTATCAAATTCACTATATTTCAGGAGTTGTAAATTGAAACAGATTGTTATTGCAGCAAATTGGAAAATGAATACTACCCTTGATGAGGCACGTAAACTTGTTACTGATTTGAAAAAAAATTTAAATACCTCAGGAAATGTAATTACTATTCTTTGCCCACCTTTCGTTTATTTATCAGAAATTCAATCGCTATTAGTGAATTCTAATATACATATTGGAGCTCAGAATATTTACTTTGAAGAAAAGGGAGCATTCACTGGTGAAATATCTGCATCAATGGTATCGGATTTTTGTGAATTTGTTATATTAGGACATTCAGAGCGTCGATCAATTTTTGGAGAAAGCAATGAGCTCATCAACAAAAAAATACATGCCACTCTTCAAAATGGATTAAAACCAATACTTTGTGTTGGTGAATCTCAGCAACAAAGAGAAGATGGCTTAGCTGAGCAAATTATTCAAGAACAATTATCTATCGGTTTAAATGGAGTTAATCGGATAGATAATATTCAAATTGCTTATGAACCGGTATGGGCTATAGGAACAGGCATTGCTGCAACTCCAGTTATAGCTAATGAAATAATGGGTGGAATAATTAAATCTACCCTACTAGCAATGTATGATGAAAAGCAAATGAATACAGTGCCTTTACTGTACGGTGGTAGTGTAAATTCTGAAAATATTGAAGATTACGTCTCAATGAGTGGAATTAATGGTGCATTAATTGGCGGAGCAAGCCTTAAAGTGAAAGAATTTACTTCAATAGTACAAAAAGCAGAATCAGTAATTCATTGAAAATACAAAATCAATCAAAGAGTTATGAAAATGTAATTCCATTAATTGCTATTGTTGGACCTACAGCCGTAGGAAAATCGCTTCTAAGTATGGAAATTTCCAATCACTTGAATATAGAAATAATCAATGCTGATAGTCGTCAAGTTTATAAAGGAATGGAAATTGGAACAGCATCTCCAACCCCAAATGATCAAGTAAGAATACCTCATCATGGTTACCAGATTTTAAATCCAGATCAACCTTATAACCTTTCAGATTTCTTAGATTTTGCCAGAAGTTTAATTATAGAAATTAATGAACGTAACAATATTCCTCTTTTAATTGGAGGAACTGGACAGTATATATGGGCATTATTAGATGGATGGACTGTTCCTAAGGTGCCACCTGATAATGAATTTCGAGCAGAAGCAGAAGCATTAGTTGTTAAAGATGGACCAGGAAAGCTTTTATTGAATTTAGAAAAAATCGACCCTTTAACAGCAAAGACTATTGATCGTAATAATATTCGTCGGGTTATCCGTGCGCTAGAAGTTTATCACACTACCGGAACACCAATGAGTCAATTAAAAAGAAGAGAGCAAACTCCGTATAAAAAAACAATAATTGGTGTTACGACAGAAACAAGAGAAATTTTACACAAAAAAATTGATAATCGTATAGAAAAAATGCTTGACTCTGGTTGGCTAGATGAAGCAAATCATCTTCTCGATAAAGGGTATAAATTCAATCTTCCGTCATTTTCAAGTATGGGCTACAAGGAACTATTTGCTGTTTTACGAAATGAAATAGAATTAGGTGATGCAATTTTAAAAATTCAGAAATTACACCATAAGCTTGCACGAATGCAATATACTTGGTTTAAGTCAGATAACTCAGAAATTTCTTGGATCACAGTAAACGGAAATGAACTTGTAGATACATTAGATTTATTGCATTTTAAGTAGCTAGCGTTAAAGCCTTAAGATACTCTACTTCTTCATTACTAATTGGAATAGATAAATCAACACCTCTGGCTTCACGAAGTATATTATGCAAATCTCCATCTAAGGTAACTTTAGCTAGCGTTTTTATAATATATTTATGAATTAAACCTTTTTGAACAAATTCATCTAACTTTAAAAAAACATCAATCATTTTCTCTTCTGTTCGGCCATAGTAATCACGACCTCGTCGAAAATTATTCAAAGCTTCAAAATTTTCACATGCAACTAGTAGCATTCCCATACGTTGAATAATTTCAGGTTCATTTATCATTAAATCAGGGTAGTAATAGTAAAGAATAACTTTTTCCATCCATGGCTCAATTACAATACCTAACTCCGAAATTTTTCTTGCATTTGCTTTTATAACTGAAGAGACTCGCCCTTTATAATCCATTCGCATTCTTACATGCTCAATAACACGTTTAGTAATTTTAATATCTTTCTTTAAAAGGAAGGGAGTTGATAACTCGAGAAATTTATCAACAATTTCATTATCTTTAAGTTCAGGAAAATGCTTTTTCATGTCCGCTAATCGTACCGGAATCCCAGCATCATGAGCGGTCTGGAAAATTACAGAAAATAATTCAGGATCAAGTCCAGCACGACCTATATCGTGTAAAAGAGCGGTAAGAAGAAGAGCTGATTGCCATCGAGTACCGATACCAATCTTTGGAGCAATCAAGCATACAATAGACGCAGTACGTCTTGCATGATCTTTGTCGTAACCAACTAAAATAATATCAGGATTTTTTTCATCCGATACATCATATAGATTTAGTATTGATTCCGTATCCATGGTAATATGATTCTATCATATAGACTTATAAAAATAATATAGAATTAAACAATAAATTATGATTCGATTAATATATTTATTAATATGTACACTCATTGTATCAGTTACATGTTTGGGTGATTTAGATAAAGAAACTACTCAACTTACAAGCAATATATCCACAACAAGCGATACGTCAACTTGCAGGAATCTCTTCCCTGAAGCAAAAGAAATTCCTGCAAGAGAATATTTTTTAAATCTCAAAAATGCAAGTCGAGAAGTTTCAGAAAACCCTATTTATTGGTATATATCCCCAAACGGTAGCGTAGCAAGGAACGGCCCAGAAGCATACTGGTATTGGAAAGTATTCCTAAAAGATGCTTCTACATCTTACCCAAAAAAATTCCAAACTATCCAAATAGACGATTCTAGAATTCAATGGAGTGACTATCAGGAATACTCCCAAGCTGTTTGCGATGCTGTTAGTGGATCGGGAACTCGACGACAAGCTCAGATACTTCATGGTAAGTTATTAAATTTTAAAAATGACTGGTCCGGACATGCATCTAAATGGGAGTCTTTTCCATACATAGAAACGGGAGCAAGTATCATTGAAGCTCCGAGTCCACTTGGTTTAGAACATTATACCAAGTACATAACTGGCGGTGGAGTAATAATAGTCGGAGGAAAAGAAGTTCTTGACGAAGCATTCCTTGCTGCACGTGAATACGTTATCTACATGACTTCAGCCAAGCCTGAATTTAGGAATATTTTGATGGCTAATGAAGTACGAATATCTCTATTTGGAGCCGATAATGCATCCATATTACCTGAATATAAAGATGAATCCGAACCAGGTGGGTTCGCTATGGGAATGACTGACGTAAGTATGACTGCTAATGCAAACTGGTTATGCTGGCCAGATCACTGGGATACAGGTGGAAATCCAGTCATCCATGAAATGGTACATACAATAAATCATATAGTTTTTGAAGAGTTAAATGAAACATATTTTTATGAACGTATATACAACATTGCTATTAATTCAATTAAAAATGGAACTTTTGTAACATCATTTACACAAAATCTTTCTGAAGGGCAAGAGCAAGACATTAGCCACTTTGTCGGTGAATTCTGGGCAATGACAGTCGAAGGCTACATTATGGATAAGCCAGGATTTAAAGATTCTCATGACACCCGAAAATGGATTGCCGAAAATGACCCTGATCTCTTTGAACTTATTACAAAGTATTTTCCGACTGAACCTTGGGAATACTGTAAAGGTGTCGATGCATTCTATCTAGGTGATGGAAAATATGATATACCAAGAAATTAATGAATAGAATATTGTTGATTGGTAGTACTTAGAGAATAAGAAATTTACAATAAATTTAGATTCTTAATTGCAAATAACCTTACGCAAAACATAAATTAAAATAATTCAAAGGAAGACATATGGAATTTATTAAAATGCATGGAGCAGGTAACGATTTTATTATTATTGATGCTAGAAATCAAACTCAAGACTGGTCACATTTAGCACAAGTTATGAGTAACAGGCATACAGGGATTGGCTCTGATGGATTACTTCTTGTTCACGATTCAAATCAGGCGGATATACGCATGCAAATGTTTAATCCAGATGGCTCAGAAGGAGCTATGTGTGGTAACGGTATTCGATGTTTTGCAAAATATGTTGTTGAAAATAAAATTGTTACTAAAACTGAAGAGTTGCTCATTGAATCATCTGTAGATATTCATCAAGTTCAATTATTAAAATCTAATGGTATAATTAATCGTGTTCGTGTAAATATGGGAACACCTAAGTTACGTCCTGAACAGATACCAGTTGACGTCAATTTCCGTATCGTTCCTGTAGGAGATAATCCTTCTGGAGGCATGGTGCGACCATTTGAAAAAAATGAGCTTGTGTATAAGTGGCCATTAGTAGTAAATGGTAATAGTTTAAAAATTACTGGCGTTTCTATGGGAAATCCGCATGCAGTAGCATTTTTAAATACACCTATAAGTGAGTACCCGCTTCATGAAGTTGGACCAAAGGTTGAGCTTCATCCACTTTTTCCAGATCGAATTAATTTTGAAATTGTTAATATTGTTGATAAAGCAAATCTTAATGTTAGAGTCTGGGAAAGAGGGGCAGGTCTTACAATGGCCTGTGGTAGTGGTGCCTGCGCAGTTGCAGTAGCTGCATATATACACGGTTATATAGATGAAAATGTCAACATAACATTACCAGGTGGAACACTGAGTATCACGTGGGATGGCAAAGGCGATGTAATAATGGAAGGACCAACTGAAACTGTTTTTAAGGGAATATGGGTATAATTAATTACGTAAATCGGAGGACTTAATGATACGAATTTCAAAAAGGGTGGAGCAATTACCACCATATCTCTTTGTCGAAATATCCCGTAAAATTGCTGCGAAAAAAGCCGAAGGAAAACAAGTGATCTCGTTCGGTATCGGTGATCCAGATATTCCAACTCCTGATTCTGTATTAAAAAAACTTACAGAAACTGCCTACAATCCATCAAATCATAGATATCCTGAAACAGAAGGGCTTCTGGAATTTCGTTCAGAAGTTGCAACATGGTATAAAGCTCGATTTGATGTAACTGTGGATCCTGCAACAGAAGTTATGTCTCTTATTGGTGCCAAAGAAGGAATTGGTCATATATCCTTAGGTTTACTTGACCCTGGAGATATCGCGCTTGTGCCTGATCCTGCTTACCCTGCTTATCACGTGGGAACACTTTTTGCAGGTGCTCAATCATTCAAAATTCCCTTAAGTGAATCAACTAATTGGCTTCCAGATTTTTCAAAAATACCATCAAGTATTGCCGAAAAAGCAAAAGTTATTTGGCTTAATTATCCTAATAACCCTACAGGTGCCGTTGCAGGTATAGAATTTTTTGAAAAAGCTGTTGCTTTTGCAAAAAAATATGATATCGCTATATTAAATGATGCTTGCTATACGGAAGTGTACTATGATGACTACCGACCAGTTAGTATACTTGAAGTTCCTGGCGCAAAAGATGTAAGTATTGAATTTCATTCACTATCAAAAAGTTATAACATGACAGGTTGGCGAATAGGAATGGCCGTTGGAAATCAAGAACTTGTGCGTGCTCTATTCCTCGTAAAATCCAATTTAGATTCAGGAGCTCCTCAGGCAATCCAGCATATGGGGATAGCCGCTATGCAACTTACTGAGAGCGATATTCAAGTACGAAATAAACAATATCAAATAAGAAGAGATAAAGTTGTGGATACACTTCAAAAAATTGGGCTTGAAGTAACACCACCAAAAGCAAGTTTATATGTATGGGCTTCAGTTCCTAAAAACCATACATCGGCTTCATTTGCTACCGCAGTATTAAATGATCTTGATTTAGTCCTTACTCCTGGTTCAAGTTATGGTGAATTTGGTGAAGGATATGTTCGACTTTCTTTAACTATTAATGAGCAAGACTTAGATGAAGGATTGCGTCGCTTAAACACATGGACTATTCCTGAAGGTCCCCTATAAGGACGGAGAATACTATTAGAACGAACACAATTCCAACAAAAATTAATTCTGAACGAGCAATCATTGCAGGTCTCGCGCGAAAAGATGAAATCAGATTTTCATCTCAAATCTTCGATGAATCTTTGGATGAATTGGAACAACTTGCCAGAAGTGTTGGCGCAGAAATTGTAGCAAGAGTAACGCAGACACTTCATCGACCAACTTCGCATTATTTTGGTAAAGGAAAGATCGAGGAAATTGCTGAATTACAAAATATTGAAAAATGTGATGTCATTTTTTTTAACGATGAGCTTACTCCTGCTCAGCAGCGAAATCTTGAAGATAGTTTAAATGCAAAAATTCTTGACCGAAGTGCATTGATTCTAGATATCTTTGCTCAACGAGCACAAACACGTGAAGGTTCACTTCAGGTCGAACTTGCCCAACTTCAATACCTCCTTCCGAGATTAATAGGGCAATGGTCTCATCTAGAGCGATTGGGTGGAGGGATTGGTACAAGAGGACCTGGCGAAAGTCAATTAGAAACAGATCGTCGATTAATCCGTCTACGAATCAGTCGAATTAAGAAGCAATTAGATATTGTCAGTAAACAGCGATCTCAATACCGAAACAGAAGAAAAACTACTGGCGTAAGGATCGTATCTTTAATCGGGTATACGAATGCAGGAAAAAGTACTTTATTTAATGCATTAACTAGTGCTGATGTTACAGCTGAAAACCGTCCATTTACAACACTGGATCCAATTACACGTCGAATGAACTTGCCTTATAACGAAACAGCACTTATAACCGATACAGTTGGTTTTATTCATAAATTACCACCACTTTTAGTAGCAGCATTCCAGGCAACACTGGAAGAACTTTATGAAACAGACCTTCTTTTGCATGTAGTAGATATAAGTCACACAAATGCACTTCATCATATGAAAGTTGTTGAATCTACGCTGAAAGACCTTAAGCTTTCTGATAAACCGTGTATATACGTGTTTAATAAAGAGGATCTTTTATCTACACCAGATTTATCTTCAGTTGAATTACCAGACAAAATAGGACCATCAAATTCAGTTTTAGTTTCAGGGGAAACAGGGCACGGTTTAGATGATTTGAAACAAAAAATCCACCAAATATTTTCTGAGGAAATAGTTACTACCACTGCTAACAATTTTATTTAAAGAATGATTGAACTATCATAAGATTTATGAAAAGAAAAAATAATTTTTTACTTACATTAATACTAATATTGATATTAATTGCATGCGATAAATCCAACACAGAAATTGCAAATGAAATAGAAGTGTCTCAAACAAATACTCAGATTACACAAATACAACAAAAAGAAATGGAATTGAGTATTGAAACTCAAGTTCCAATTGTAGCTAATAATGAAATTAAAATACCCCAAACGAATGCTCAGGTTACAGAAATACAACAAAAAGAAATGGATATTCTTTCCGAATGGATGTGTGTCGATACTTCAAATATTCCATGGGTTGATGACTTAAATACGGCTAATAAAGATGATTTAAAGTGTAAGATGGATATCGAATATACCGATTCATCAATAATTGTTAAAAGTAATGGAATTCCTAATCATGATTTTCAATCTGGGATAGGATGTTGTGCATCAGAGCAAAATTATACTTGGACACTTCCTCGGTATCCGCGAATAGCAAAAGAAGTCACGATGGCTCCTGATCGTGGACCTATCGCTATCACGGTAACAGGTGTTCCTATTTATGGTCCTGAAGAAGGTCCAGGTGGTGATGCAGTAGCATTGCATCACGATTATTTCGTAGAAGATCGCCAACCTATTGAATTAGGTTTATGCGGTGGACACAGCGGCCCTGGTGGAACATATCATTATCATTTTGATGCAAATTGTACGCATTGGCATCCTGATGAAGAATCAGGTGAAAAGTGGATTGATTGGGTCATTGATAAAATAGATAAAACTATTCACTCACCTATTCTTGGATATGCTTTTGACGGATTTCCTATCTACGGTATGTATGGGTGGAATGAAAATGGATTAGTTACCATGATGACATCTAGTTATCGCTTAAAATCAGGGGCAAATGGATACGGTGGAATCGATGATTGGGAATATATTTCCGGACTTGGAACACTTGATGAATGTAACGGACGTTCAAGTTCATCTCCTGAATATCCGGATGGGATATATCATTATCATAGTACGTTATTTAATGGTGGAAATTTGATTGGATTCCCATATTTTCTTTTATGTTACAAGGGAACACCTGATGAAAGTAATTTTAGTGAAGGGCAAGGTGACGGTCAATTAGATCGTCCTCTTATGGGGCAGGGTAACGGACAAATGCCGCCACCAAGAAGAAAACAATAGTTTACTTGACATAAAGTCTTAGTGTTTTTCACCATTTTCACAACCAACACCATTCGCATCGGGATCAAATCCATGAGGGTCAGGTAAAAAAACGGTAAAGTTTCGTAGAATAATATCTTTGCAGGTAATTACTGGAGGTGCTTGAGGGATACATATTCCTACACCAGGGTACGAAATATGATCACATTTTGGCTTATTCATTGGTTCTATTTGAGATGAAGAAGAGCACGCAATAATAACAACAGAAAGCATAACTAAACTAACGATAGATTTAAGAATAGGATTTGTTATCATAGAGCTATTATACGGAGTTAGGTTTTTCAAACACAAGAAAAATTCGTTCATCAGTTGACTTTACGAGATTTGCTCCATAAATAATTCTTCTTTTTATTAAGATAAATCCATGTTATTACGATAAATGTTCCTATAATACCTATCCCCCATACACTCATTAAGGGACCAACAGTTTCAACCCAAACTGTAAATGGAAGAGACGTAATAGCAGTTAATTCTGAAGTCGATGCAACTAATTTATAGTCACGTGAACTTGTATCAATATTTAGATTTGCAAAAGTAGCAACACCATTAACAATATCCACAGTTTTGGTGCCAATTAAGTTAGCGGTAACACCACCGGTTCCATTCACAATAGCAATTGATACTGTTCCGACATTTGATGCAGGATTTCCGTATACATCAATCAACAAAACAATTGGTTGAGGGGAAAATACCTGATTCTTTATAGCATGCAGTGGAAATGATGAAAACGACATAGTAGTTGCAGTTCCTCCAGAAACGGTAAATTGTGTACTTGTTGATGATTGAAGGCCTGTTGCAGAAGCTGTAAAAGTATATCCAGATGCAGCATTATCAATCCTGAGATCAGTAAAGGTAGCAACACCATTAACAGGAGTAACAGTAGTGGTTCCTTGTAAAATCGCTCCATTTTCTCTAGTTCCGGGAGTAATAGCGATAGTTATAGAATGAGATTCAGATATTGTTGTATTACCTCCCATATCCTGAAGGACAACAACAGGTTGCGTAGAGAAAATACTTCCTGCTATTCCATTACCAGGTTGGGTAGTAAATCCAACTTTTTTTGCACTACCTGAAGGAGTTATTGAATTAGACATTATCGATAAAGGACTATCGCCTACAGAATTTACTGCTCGTACTCGGAATGTATATGGAATTCCTCCCGAAAGACCATTAAGGATCCCAGAAGGTGCCCCTCCAGCCATAAGGATCTTTTCAGCATCTGGTGGATCTGAAGTAATTATATAAGAAATAATTTCACTACCCCCATTTGATGATGGTGGATCAAATCCAACTGTAGCCTGTTCGTAACCAGTAGACGCATTTATATTTGTAGGGGCTGTCGGAGGAAGATTACCAAGATTTGCAAATCCATACCCCCAAGTATTATTTGGGACTGATCCCTGCCCAATAGCATTTGAAGTAAGGTAATTTTTAACTTGAGTAGGTGAATAAGATGGATATTCTTCAAGAATTAAAGCGGCAAGTCCAGCTACATGTGGAGAAGCCTGACTTGTGCCTGGAAATGCTCCATCATACGATGCAGAATTACCATTATCCACAGCAACTATATCAGGTTTAACGCGACCGTCAATTGTAGGACCACGTGAACTAAATGCCTCTATGGTAGTCGGTGTTAACCAGTTAGTCGCCCCAACTGCTAGCATGCCAGTGTTAGGAGAATCGGCAGGTTCAGAAATAGAACCACCAGTTTGACAATTAGAATAATATAATTTAACGGGGGATTGGATTTGTACAGAATCAGGAGTTACCCCAGCTTGATGTTGCACTACAACAGCATAATAGGTTGAAATTTGAGCTACTTCAATGATCGCTTCGTGAGGGTAAGCTCCGTAAATTTGCGAATCATTACTACTTACACCTGTATATACCCATGATCCATTCCAAAAAAAATATAAATACAAGTCTAAATCGGTAGCAGGAGAACTCCAGTCATCCTCCCATCGTAATCGAAAATCCATTTCTGTACCCGCTGTAACGTATTCAGTATTCAAATATTCTGATGAACTACAATTAAAATTAAGGTAACTATCAGAATCTGAATCATTCCATGATCCATTCCAGGTTTTCTCTTGTTCATTACCAGAAGAATTTACCCAAACAATTCCGTTTAGAACCGCTAGAGAAACAGTACTCAAGGAAGAATTTGAAATGAATGAAAGGCCATCACCTTGACCAGTCCAAGATGTGGCCAGAGACATATTAATAACTTGAACGCCTTGCGAAATCATCCATTCAGTTGCTTCTAAAATATCACCTTTTGTAGCAACTTTGGATACATAAAGGTCTACTTCAGGAGCAATATCAATTACTGCTTCTGAAACAGCAGTACCATGAACAGTTCCCGAATCACAATCATTGATATTAGTTGTGCTTATGCCTGCAGAAATAAAACACATGGCTGATATACTAGAAGGAAGCTCAGTCCCTTGAAGAGATATAATTCCATCAAATCCAAGATCAATAACTCCTACTTTTACACCATTACCAGTATATTCATGAGTATGCCATATAGGAACATTGTGAGTATAAGCACCTTTACCAACAATGTTAATCGAAGAAGGGGTGATAATTTCAATAAAACGAACATCATCAAGATGAGAAAGTGCAGATAATGTATTAGAAGGAACATAAGCTTCAATGATGTCAGGATATGCATGAGCAATAAAACCACCAGCTTGAATAATAAATGACTGAATTGCAGCATTTTCCTTATATAATGATATGTTCACTAAAACATTTGTACTAAAAAATGTTGCACCAAATGAAGCAACAAGAGATGAAATTTTAGGTGGATCAAGCATTTCAGATTGACTTATTGAATCATCAGTTAGGTTCATAGGATCGATAGAGGTAACAAATTTATTTAAAATCGAATCAAGCTTAGGGTATGGATTGAGTAAAATATCTAACGGAATTACTTGATCGGACATAGGAGTTATAGGAGCTTGAGCGTTAATTTGATGGATCGGATAAATAGAAAAGTTTAAAGTAAATAGCAATAAGGCAAATATTAACGAAATATGCCATTTGTTCACAATAAAAGCCTAATAAATACTCATATTAATATTAATAAAATTAATATTAACAGATATCTATTGAACGGAAAAGGTCCGTGGTATACTTCAAAATGATGCATTGTAAGCCTGTATCGGAGCAGAAATGGACTCAATTCATTTAGAAATATGTCCTATTGAAACAATCTCAGATACATTACATGAGATTATACTGAAAAATCAAAAGAACCTTGATCGTATAACCGTTGTAATGCCTACAACAACTTCATTACGAGCAATCAGGCGTTCAGTTGGAAAAAATGGTTTATTTAATGTTCAATTTACAACACTTTCAAGAATAGCTGCAGATTTAAGTACATCAAGCCTTTACGATAAAGAACTCAAGCCATTAAGTCGTCCAATAAAATTAGCTGCACTTCGAAATATTACATCAGAAATTGAAGGTCCTTTATCAGTATTTCAAAACTCAAAAGGATTTATCGATAGCTTAAGTACTGCATTTGACGAAATATCGTCATCTAGTACAAATAAACTGAAAGAATTTCTACCCTACGGAAATGAACTAACCTCTACGCTATTTGAAGCTTACGAATCTTATATTAAGAAAACTTCATCATACTATGATACGAATAGATTACTGAATGAAGCAGTCTCTCTTGTTGAATCTAATGACCTTAATGAGCATGGAACGTTTATCTTTTGTCTTGGATGGGATTACTCGGCATCACAGACGAATCTCATTCGATCACTATTAAACGATAAAGGAGGCACGGTACTTTTAGGAACAGTAGGTGATTCAACAGATTCCATTATATCTGATCTTATTGAGATTCTTGGAATTAAAATTGAATCTCATGTAACACAACAGCCATTTTCCAATTCAACAAGGCTCCACATGATGCTTATTAATGATGCATCAGAAGAAATCAGGCAAGTAATACGAGATATTTGTTCTGCATCGGCTAATGGGATTCCTTTCCACGATATAAGTATTATTTATAGCCAAGAATTTCCGTATCGACAACTTATTGAAGATGAACTTTCACTTGCTGACATACCTATCTTCAGTCCAACTGGTCGACGTTTGCGACAAACACTTCCAGGAAAAATGCTTGAGGGTATTTTAGGACTTGCTGAAGGTCATTTTCCAAGAAAAGAAATCATGGAATGGTTAAGTAATTGCCCGGTTAAACTTAACTCAGTAACGTCATCACCTGCAGAATGGGACTCATTTACTAGGATAGCTCGAGTAGTTCATGGAATTGAAAACTGGAATGAGCGAATTAGCTCGCTTATCCATCAAAAGCAACGTGCCTTGAAAGATTACGATACAAGCGATGTCGTCGTTCAGCACATTCAACAAGAAATTTATGAAATTACTCAGATGTACACGTATATTTTACAGCTTTATGAAAAATTAAAGCATGATAATCATAAAATGTGGAACACATTAGTAAATTGGCTTCTTGAACTCTTTAATTTCTATCTTGATAAATCAAAATTATCAACAAAAGACTTGTCTGTACTTGAAATCATACATGAAAAAGTATCTGAACTATCAGCGCTTGATAATATTGAGGAAAATGTAACATTTGAACTCTTTAAAGAGTCCGTATTGGATATCCTTGAAGCCAATGAAGGGCAAGTCGGGAAATTCGGAAATGGAATCTTTGTTGGATCACCAAGAATGGCTGTCGGAATGACCTTTGAGCGAAGTTACATTACTGGTGTTTCGGAAGGACGCTTTCCTTCTTCTCGAGCTAATCAACCATTCCTTACGGACTCGTTTCGAGAAGCTTCAGGAGGAAGAAAAATAGGACTTATCACGCGAGATGAACGAGATATAATTCAACGATATGAATTCATCGCGGTCATACGATCGTCAAAAGAGTGTATGCTTTCCTCGCCTAGAGGAGATTTTAAGCAACAAAATGTACTTCATCCTTCAAAATGGTTTTTAGAAATTGCTTCTGAACTTGCTGGATTTCAAGTTAATTCTAAGGATTGGGTCAATCTAGCAAATGAATCATGGATTACCTCTATACCATCTAAATTAGCATCAATTCGCTCTCTAAATCCTTCAGGGTACACTTCAATTTTCGAATTTGATCTAGCGATACTTGATAATTGGGTACAACACGGAGGAAAAATTGAACAAAATCCCCTTATTTATAATAATCACCCGATAAGCAACGCCTTTAAGACTAATGATAATCGAAACTCTAGTTCAGTCACCCAATGGGATGGTGATATTTCCCATGAAATTAATAAGGAACAAGCCATACAATTACTTAGAAATACCTCGTTATCGCCTACTATGTTGGAGACCTATGCAACATGTCCATATCGATACTTTCTTCGATACAGACTAGGCTTAGCAAAGCTAGATTCTCCTGAAGAAGCACCATCTCAAATTGATGCACGAGATCAAGGATTACTACTTCATAAAATATTTGAACGATTCCATCTTGCTATATTGGAAAATAACGAAAACCCCAAACCTGAAGAAATGTGGACAGAAAAGCAACGACAATTAATGAGAGATATTACCAATCAATCGTTTAAGGAATGGGAAAATGAAGGATTCATTGCACAAGGAATATATTGGGAATTAGATAAAGATAAAATACTCACCCTCGTTGAAGCGTATTTAAATGAAGATTTTCGATTACGCTCTCAATTTCTAAACTCCACAAGTAACGTTGAGCACCGATTCGGATTTATTTCAGATGAAGATGACAATAAGGACGCTTGGGTTGCCCCTGAAATAGAAATTCCAAATATTGGCACCATAAAGTTTCGGGGCATTATTGACCGAATAGATTCTTCTTCAGACAAAAAACAGGCTCTTATTCTTGATTTGAAAACAGGATCTAACATTCCCTACAAAGAATTAAATAAAGATATTTTTAGTGGTGGAAAAAAACTTCAGCTTCCTATTTATTTATTGGCAGCTAATAAAAATATACCTCAGACAGAGGCAATAGCTGCATATTGGATGGTAGGATTTAAAGGACAATATAAAATATTTCCGGATATACCTCCCACATTTCAAGAAATTGAAAGTGATATGAATTCAATTATGGAAAAAATTGCTAATGGAATGGTAAGTGGACTCTTTCCTGCGAATCCTGGGCCTAATAGTTCAAACTGTAAATTTTGTGATTTTGAGCAAATTTGTCCTAAGAAACGAGAAGTATTCTGGGAAAATAAACGAATCAATGACGGACGACTTTCTCATTACCTCTCACTAGCAAAGCAAGAGCAAGCTGAACAATGAATTCAAATGATTTGAATGACAGCAAAGCAAGAATAGAAGTAGAAAAAAACTTCGATGATACATTGTACCTGGAAGCCGGTGCTGGTACAGGAAAAACAACACGTTTAGTAAATAGAATCATTGCAATCATTCTTAATGGGAAAGCCAATCTTCAGGATATCGCAGTAATAACTTTTACTGAAGCTGCAGCTTCAGAGCTACTCGATCGAATTCGTGAATACTTAGAGATAAAAAGTTCTGATATTAACTTGACAAACGAGCAGCGCAAACAAATTCAATTATCTATTGATAATATTGAGTCAGCATCTATTCAAACTCTACATAGCTTTGCTGCTGACCTTGTACGACAATCACCAATTGAAGCTGGAATTACTCCTGGTTTTGAAGTATCAGATGAATTTGAAAGTGAATTACTCTTTCAGGATTTTTGGAATCAATGGAAAGATGAGGCTGTGGAAATTGAAGAAACCATAAAACCTTTTAAAATTCTTATTTCACTGGGAATTGATCACCACCAAGTATTAAAAATTGCAAAAGAATTTTGGAGGAATTATGACCTTCTGGAGGCAACAGAATTTCCGGATTTACTAGCTCCAGAAGCAATTAATCCCGAAGAGCTATTTGAAATTGAATCTGAGCTGAACCGACTAATTCCAATGGCTAAACTCGGCAATGAAGACCCATTAATTAAACACATGGAAACAGTTTTTGAAATGATGCGTTTATTTAGTGCCTCATCTTCTAGTGAATATTCGACACTCTATATGTTAAAAAATTATTCTTTAGTATTTGATAATGGATATCGACGAATTTCAAATAGACAAATAGGCAAGCAAAGTGATTGGGATACCGATACATTAACTGGAATAAATGGCTGCAAAAATGTAAAAGAAATCCTTAAAAATTTACAGGAAAAAATTGATAATTTCATTATTCAATCTGCTAGGCACGCCATGATGCCAATAGTACGAAGTCTTCAAGACTCAATTCTTGTCCATGCAAAAAAAAGAAAACTTACCGGAACTCTTTTGTTTCACGATCTCCTTGTTTATGCAAGAAATATGCTCAAAGATAATTTACAAGTTCGAAATTACTATAGAAATCGTTTTAAATATGTCCTCATTGATGAATTTCAGGATACCGATCCTATCCAGGCGGAGATTGCTACATTTATATGTGAAGATGCTTCTATGCATGAAAATGAAGATCGATCTCGAAACTGGAAAGAAATTACTACCGTTCCAGGAAAATTATTCGCTGTTGGTGACCCTAAACAGTCAATTTTCCGATTTCGAAGAGCGGACATTAACGTCGGGAATACGATTAAAACTAATATCGCCGATAAAATACTCTATCTCACAAGTAATTTCAGATCCCAAAAATCTATCCTAGAATGGGTAAATAAAGTTTTTTCAAACATTATTATTGAAGGGGCAAATCAACCCCATTATGTGCCGTTACACGCTTCAGAAGAAATTCAGGATATTGGAAGTACCGCAAATGTCTTTCATTTTGGTACCGAAAGAGGCAAAAATATTCATGCTACTCGTCAGTTAGAAGCAAATGATATACCAAGAATTGTTAGCAAAATGTTTAATGAGCAGTGGCACGTTAGAGACATGTCCAAAATGCATACAGAAGCTATTCCTCTTATCCGTCCAATCCGATTAGATGATATCTGCATTCTTTCTCCAACTCGATTTACCTTAATGAATATTATTAATCGACTTGAGGATGCAGCTATTCCCTATCGACTAGAGAGCGCTTTCCTTATGTACACCACTCAGGAAATACAAGATGTTCTGAATTGTTTTAAAGCTATAAATAATCCTAAAGACTACATATCAGTAGTTGCTACATTAAAGTCACCTATTTTTGGGTGTAGTGACGCAGAGATCTTTTCTCATTTACAATCACGTCATACCTTGAATTCTCTTGATGAATACAATCACACCAAAGATTCAATAGGGTCATCACTCTCAACACTTCAGCAATTCCACTTAAAGAAAAATACTGTTTCTGTTTCATTACTTATTGAGGAATTATTTAGAGAACGGTACATTACTGGGTATGCTCTTCATACTAAGCGAGTACGTGAACAATGGAGAAAATATCAACTAATTATCGATAAGGCACGAGTTCTCTCTGAAAATAAAACACTCACCCTTGCATATTTCATTACCTGGATCGAAGCACAGATTGAAAATGACGTACACTCACTAGATAGCTCAGTATCTGAGGGGGATGAAAATGCAATACGCATTATGACTATTCATAGATCAAAGGGGCTAGAATTTCCCGTTGTATTTTTAGTTGGTATCAGTGATAAATATGAAGCAAAAACTAGCAACGTTCTTTTTGATCGCGACACGGAAAAATCAGAACTGAAGCTCACATCAAAGATTCATACAGATAACTGGAAGTATGTCGAAGAACAAGAAAAAACTTCTTTAACAGATGAACGAAAACGACTTCTTTATGTTGCTGCTACTAGAGCTCGTGATTATCTTATTGTGAGTACTCATCGCTTAGAAAAAGACAACAGCCAAGCAGATTGGATCGTTGATGCTATAGGCGAATCACCAGAAGCGTATTGGAATGAGCTACAACAAGAATCTCTTTCAACCATGAACACAAATTTTAATGATCCACAGGTCTTATATAAAGAAATATCTTCGTTATCCCGTGAACAATGGAAAGAAAAGAGATCCAATGATTTTAAAGCTAGTAGAATCCCAGCTTTAATAACAGCCACTGGCCTAGTTAACGAGATAAAGAATGAATCATTATCCGACGAAGAGCCATGGAAGCGTGGACGATCAGGAACTGCAATTGGTCGAGCAGTCCACGCAATTCTACAGACTATCAAATTTGATTCTGATTCAAATGTAAATTCATTGGCTCTAACTCAGTCCGAATTTGAAAACATTCCTCAACATACTGAAACTGTGGCAATGCTAGTTAGAAATGCGCTATCAAGTCCTATACTTGAACGTGCTCGTAAATCTAAAAATATCTGGAGAGAGGTTTCTGTAATGGCTCCAATAGAACGTATTGTGGCCGAAGGAATTATCGACCTGGTATTTGAAGAAGATGATGGATTAGTGATTGTTGATTATAAAACCGACAATCTTTATTCCGATAAGGAAATTACTCTAGCAACTGATAAATATCAACTTCAAATACTTCTATATGCTTATGCAATTAATAAAGCTACTGGAAAAGTGGTAAAAGAAGCGGGGCTACTATTTCTTAGAGCTAACAGCTTTATTGGCATTGAGAATCCAAAACAATTTCATGAGCAAGCCGAAAGTGCTATAGCAAAATATATCAATAATAACTAAAAATTTAAACATCAGTTAATTGAATGGTCAGCTTTTCAATTTCAGCAACATCTAAAAAGTGAAGGTAGTCTTCATTCTGTAATCTTTGAAGCATGCTCATCACTAAAACACTTTGATATCAATTGTATCAATTTCGACAATACGACGATTCTTTACGCCAAATATAAACTTTTTTAAGAATGCTATTTTCCCAAGGATGTGATATTAATGTGAAATATCTATACGTATTGGTTATATTAGTTAAAAAATGGAGAATTTGAGATGGACGAAATAATAGTTGAAGTAACTGGTGCTACGAATTGGAGTGCTATTTCTGCAGGTTTTTTTCATACAGTTGCTCGTAAATCTGATGGGACTCTTTGGTCATGGGGAGATAATAGGGATGGGCAGCTAGGTGACGGAACAAGAATTGATAAAAACACTCCAACTCAAGAAATAACTGGTGCTACGAATTGGAGCGTTCTTGCTGCAGGTGAATACCATACAATTGCCCTTAAATCTGATGGTACTCTTTGGAGTTGGGGTAGAAATACTTATGGCCAGCTAGGTAACGGAACAAAAACTGATAGCAACATTCCAATTCAAGAAATAACTGGTGCTACGAATTGGAGCGCTATTTCTGCAGGTCATTATTATACGATTGCTCGTAAATCTGATGGGACTCTTTGGAGTTGGGGAGATAATAGGGATGGCCAGTTAGGCAATGGAACAAGGATTGATAGAAACACTCCAACTCAAGAAATAACTGGTGCTACAAATTGGAGTGCTATTACTGCAGGTCATGGTCATACGGCTGCCATTAAATCTGATGGTACTCTTTGGTCGTGGGGTTGGAACGGACATGCTGCATTAGGCGATGGAACAAGGATTGATAGGAGCATTCCAACTCAAGAAGTAACTAGTGCTACAAATTGGAGTGCTATTTCTGCAGGTTTTTTCCATACAGTTGCTCGTAAATCTGATGGTACTCTTTGGAGTTGGGGAGATAATAGGGATGGTCAGCTAGGTGACGGGACAAGAATTGATAGAAACA
>Ga0209403_10000498_pt1 | contig 58141 bp, 46 predicted proteins | sample ArcticOcean_MG_C_8_FD_187440 | JGI IMG/M metagenome (GOLD analysis project Ga0209403, IMG submission 187440) | Marine microbial communities from western Arctic Ocean - ArcticOcean_MG_CB11_86 (SPAdes) (version 2) | ecosystem: Environmental > Aquatic > Marine > Oceanic | place: Arctic Ocean... | reverse complement strand
ACTCCAGCATCGAATACCTCAAACCTGCCCAGTTCGAATCTCTCATCAACCAACCAGAATAAGAGAACGCACTGTCCGCAAAAACGTCACCACCCCACACCATATTCGGCGCAGGTCGCGATGTTCGGCGCGGGTCTCCTGACCCGGCCGCCACGTTGACCGCAGGTCTCCCGAGTTCGTGCATGAACCGTCAATTGTTCGGTCGGCCGGGGAGACCTTCGGTCCGGTCCACGGCGGGGTCGGAGACCCGCACCGAACACGCGAAACTGCCGACAGTCAGCTTTAATATCCCCCGTTGGCGATCATGGCCTCTCCGAATCGCTGGCCGTCTGGAGTCATCAGACGCAGATAAATCAGCGCGTCTATCTTGGTCGAAATCTGCCTCGCGCTCCCGTCAGCGAAGCCCATGTTGACAACTCCGTCGTGATTCGAACTCGGTGACGGCGATCGGCCGGGCACAAGTCCGGCCTGCACTCCAAACGGCCCGAGATCGGCTGACTTCAATCCGAGGACGGCCTTCGAATTCGGCGACTGACGGAATCGCAGCCGCCCAATGCCAGCCACGAAAGCGATATCCAGCAACTCGAGCGAGTTCCATTTTCCAGCGTTCAGATTCTCGGTGAGCATTATTGTGTTCGACTGCCCGTCTCCGTTGCCGATGAAATCCAGTGATACACGGAAGGTGGTCGAGTGCTGCCGCCAGAAGACGCCAGTTGCGACCGTGATGCGTTCATCGACGCTTGTGACACTCCCGTCGCCATCCCAATCGAAGTTGCCCGGCGAGTGCGTTCCAAGTTCGGTGACTGCACCGGTCCGCGAATCGTCGGTGAACAGGCCATAGCCGGCGTTGGCGACGTAACTGAGTTCCGCCGCGTTGTTTCCAAACTTCTGGCTATCCTCAGGACAGGTCAGGTCTCTCAAATGCGGCGAGTTGAATGAACCACGTTGCTGAGGTGTCATGTCGTCCCAGGCTCGCCGCACTGCCGCCTGATCAAGGTCCGGAAGAAGATCGATCACCCAGTTACGGTCATGCTGGCTAGGTTTCCCGGATATCAGCCACGGCAGTCCGCCATTCTGGCGAGATGCGTAGTTCCACAGCGCGGTGGTCAACTGCTTGATGTTGTTCTGGCATTCGGCGCGGCGCGCTGGCGTGCGCGCGATGTAGACCCTTGGCGTCAGAAGCGTGAACAGCGTGACCAGAACCAGGATGGTCACGACGACTTCAATCAGAGTCAGGCCGCGTGTCGCGCGCGACGCTGTTGTTTGACACGGTGTTCTCAGCATCGGTCGGCCCTTTTCCTACTGTGAGTGTCCGCTCTGTTGGAAACGATGGGCGGATCACGCAATCAACAGGAATTTCGTCTACGTGAATTCGTTCTGCGCACGTAGATTCTGAGTATCAACCTGTTGAAGCACGGAAGGCCACTCTCCATGAGTCAGACTCTGCCACCTGATACCACCTCGGAATTGCCCTCGCCTGAGTCCGTGCGGCGCAGTTCACGGCGCCCCGAGCAGCCTGCCGTACGATTGCGTGAACTGGTCGCTGGTGCTGATGGTCGCGGCTGCCGATGTGACTCTATTTCGCGGAGTGGGGGCTTTGCCGGACACGCGGCGTTTCTGATTGCCGCTCCGTTGCTGTTGGCAATCGGAACGGCCCGGATGTCGTTGAAGGCGGGGACACTGCCGATTGCTCTGGTGCTGATCGGCCCGATGCTCGCCGCTCTGGCAGTTCGGTTGGTGTGGTGCGGATCATGGCCGGGCGTAACGTGCGGATTCGTCTTGCTGGTGCCCAGCCGATAGAACCGTTCTATTCAGGCGGTGAGCCGTGAATTTCCACTGAGAAGCCCGGCTGGCCCGGAATGCCTTCTCATCGCCAGGGCATATTCGCCAGAATCCCGCAACTGACCACACGCCTGCACCGGCAAAACAAGCATCAACTCGCCTCAGGACTTCGAACTCGAACGAGTTGAATCAGCATCAGGGTTGCCGTTTCATGGGACACAACATCGGTTTCGTTTCGACTCGCTTTGCCGGAACGGATGGCGTCTCGCTGGAAAGCGCCAAGTGGGCTCAGGTCCTGTGGGACTACGAGCACCGCAGCTTCTGGTTTGCCGGCAAACTCGATCGCGATCCCGCGGTGAGTATGTTCGCACCTGAGGCATGGTTCGGTGACGGAGACATCGCCTACATCAACCGGCACGTCTACGGGACGCTGACGCGTTCCCCAGACGTCACTCGCCTGATTCACTCGATTTCGGATCACCTGAAGTACCAGCTCTACGATTTCGTCCGTAAGTTCGAGATCGAAATCCTCGTCGTACAGAACGCCCTGACGATCCCGATGAACATCCCGTTGGGAGTGGCGGTCACGAACTTCGTTGCGGAGACGGGTTTCCCGACGATCGCTCACCATCACGATTTCTACTGGGAACGAGACCGGTTCGCAGTGAACGCTGTGGGGGATTTTCTCTCGATGGCATTTCCGCCAGATCTGCCATCGATTCAACATGTCACGATCAATTCGTTTGCCCAGGAAGAACTCAGTCACCGCTGCGGAGTGTCATCCATTCTCGTTCCGAATGTGCTGGACTTCGAAGATGAGCCGCCCGAACCTGACGAATATGCGTTGTCACTCCGTGGAGAAATCGGACTGACCGATGACGACATCATGTTCCTGCAGCCGACTCGCGTGGTCCCGCGCAAAGGCATCGAGCATTCGATAGCACTTGTCGCCCAGTTAAAGGATCCGCGGTGCAAGCTTGTGATCTCGCACGCTTCCGGTGATGAGGGTCACGAATACTGTGAAGCACTGATCGAGATGGCCGAACACCAGAACGTCGACCTGCGATTCATCGATCAGCGGATCGACGAGGAACGGGGCACGGACGAAAACGACCAGCGCATCTACACGCTGGGCGATGCTTACGCCGCCGCGGACTTCATCACCTACCCCAGTATCTACGAGGGATTTGGCAACGCGCTGCTGGAAGGGTTCTACTACCGCAAGCCGATCCTGGTGAACCGTTATTCAATCTTCATTGCGGACATCGAACCGCGTGAATTCCAAGTCGTCACAATGGACGGCTACCTGACACGGGAGACAGTACGGCACGTTCGAAAAGTCATCGACGACGATGAGTATCGCGCCCAGATGGTGGAAAAGAACTACGAGCTGAGCAAAGCCTTCTTCAGTTACTCAGTCCTGCGCCGGAAGCTGCGAGCGCTGGTCACTAACTTCACAGGCATGGACGATCTGTAAGAACGCCAGCCGCCGTGGACACCGCGCCGCGCGAGATGAGCCTGCTTCACACTGCTGGCAGTCTTGGGGCCTACTCAACGAGCAGGATCGGGTCAAATTCACCCTTGTTCGTGAAGTCGGCAACGACTGTCTCGTTCTCGGGCTGATACCCGAGCACTGTCCGATACTGGCTCGTGGATTCAAGGGCGCGAAACAGGACGAGATGCTGACTGCCTGCCAGGCAGCGATACGCGAACGCTCCCGTCCGGTCGATTTCTCCGGCATGGGTGACGGTCAGTGGCCGCCATTCGACGTCAACGTTCCGGCGTGACTTCGACCAGTCAAAGATCACAGGCGAAAACAGACCGCCCGTTTCCGATGCCTGTCCGACTGCCAGGCAGCTTTGCCCATTCAAGTCGTCCGGTCCGATACGTCCGACCGTTCCAATGCCGGCATCACAGGGCAAAGCCAGCGGATAGACACGCACGGTCTGTCGCCCTGACTGAAGACGCTGTTCGCGCGTGCCTTCACACGCTTCCAGGTTCACGCCATCCGCCAGCGGAAGCAGACTGACGAGGTCCAGACGTTTGGCCGGTGAACCCACCAGTACGTCAGCCAACACAGCGAACTGTCGCTTCCGGGACAGCATCACGTACCGGTCAATGGTTGGTCCGCCTTCAAATTCGATCTGCAGCTCGCAGTAGTCAACGTCCTTGTCGGAATGGAAACACACACACTCCCACATCGCTTCAAATTCCACGAGGTCGCCGTCTTCAGCCAGTTCGATGCCCCAGGGGCCACGGAGGATCGACGTACCGTCAACAACCAGCTCCATCGAAACCGATTCGTCGTGATGCGCCAGCGTGACCAGACTGGCATCCGTCGACCACGACGTCCTCAGGCAGGCCGTTTCCGCATCATCGGACTGCCACGCCGGATTGTCATTTCGGCCGGACGATTTGCCCGACGATCCTGTCGCCGCAGTCGATGACGAGGCCAGTTCTTCAATCAGCCGTCCCCAGCGTTTGCGAAAATCGACACCCGACAGTCGCGCCAGAGTCAGACATACGTCAGCCAGTCCAGACTCCTGTTTCGCAGCTCCTGCCGATCCGCCATCGGGTCGCAGCGTCGCGGCCACACGTGAGAGAAGCCGTCCGCAGCGAGTGTCGGCCGATCCCTTCCACAGCGGTCGATCGAACAGCTCGGCCACGAGTAACGCATCCGTCCAGAGTCTGACCGCCTGTGGCAGGTTGAGAAGCAGATCGCCGGCGGGTGACCCATCGCTGTCTGTGGAGTGCAGCAGTTGCAGACTCAGCACCGACCGCGCCATCTTCGCCAGTCGCGGAGCTCCTTTGATCTCGTCAAACAGCAATCCACACGTCCACGGTGCCAAGCCGCCCTGCAACCAACGTCCATCACGATCGTCGTCAGCCAGGCACTCCTGCCAGTCGTCCGTATGTGCCGCTCGCTCAAACAAATCTCCCTGCCCAATTGCTCCAGCAAGTGCCGCGCGCCACAGCCGACCGAGCAACTCAGCCGGCAACCGCTCGTGATGCAGGATGAGCAGTTCACACGCGGCCAATAGCGACTCGGCGTCCGATTCCAGTTGATGGGCGTGACCAGTCAACCAGTCTTCGAGTTTCTGCACGCAACTTTTCGAGACACGCGATTTTCGGCGACGCACCGCGCCGAGCAGATGGCCCAGGCTGTCAGGCTCAGCCCGTTCAATCCATCGGTCCAGTGACGTGAATCGCAAAGCGCTCTCGGACGACTTCAGGCTGGAAGCTGAAACGGTGGGGCACTGCTGTTTCCAACACAGGCCAATCGTCCGCAGGTCCGGAGTTTCTCCCAGGTCTCGACTGACTCCCGGCCGCGAACTTCGCCAGTGTACTGCGGCAAGGAACTCCTCATCGGAAGAATGAAGCAAACCGTCACCTGTCGAGCCAAACCGAAGCTGTTCCGTCATGAATCCCTCACTCGATGCCAATACGTCAGTTTTCATTCGTTCCCAGACTCCAGTCCGGGAACGCGCGGTATGAGAATCCTTGACCAGGATTCAAACAACCTCGGCCGCATTCACTCGGTGCGTCGGGACGGGGCGTCCCGGGCGAAAACTCTGTGTTTGTCGAAACTCTGCCGTCGCTTCGCACTGGCTGCACGCAGCCTCAACACACTCACGAACCAGAACTTCAAGACTCTCCGGGTCACACGCCACTCGCGCGTTCACGATGACGTCGACGTTCTGAACCTGGCAGTTCGATGGAAGCGACAACTCGGGGCCGGTCGTGCTGCTGACGAGATTAGCCACACCGAAGAAGCCCTCCCACAATCCAATCGTCTTCAGATGAGCAGTCTCGGCCCCGGTCTCAGCCAGCCGATCGCGGATGCGGCTGACGATATCAAGCAGCAGACCATCCAGATCGAACTTAACGGTGCCGGCCACGTGCACGCTGCTGTTAAGCCAGCCGAGTTCCGCCTCGCCATCGGCATACGTGTCGTAGTCGATATCAAGAACGCGCCGTCCGAAATCGCCATCCTGCGAGAGCAGTTCCGTGACAGCATCAAACCCGTCACCGGTCTTCGCCGACGCCCGCAGAACAGGAGTATCGGGACAATGCTCGCTGACAAGCGCCGTCAGCTCAGCGGCCTCGTCATCCGTCAGCTCGTCGATCCGGTTCAGCAGGATGGCGTCGGCTTCCTCCAGTTGCTTCTTCAGAATGTAAGCGGCTTTGGGAGAAAAACCCGCCCGCTTCTCATTCCGCAGAACGCGTCCGCCGTGGCTCGGCTTGAGAATGACGATGTAGGGAGCAATCTGAAATGTCGCGTCGTATAGACGCTTAATCGGTTGAATCACAGTCGCCACCAGATCGGTGCAACTGCCAACGGGCTCGGCCAGGATGACGTCCGGACGGGCGTCGCCATCGAGCATCTCCATCGTTGACATCAGCTCGTCGAAGTTGCAGCAGAAGCACGCACCCGCCACTTCGCCGACCTCGAACCCCTGCGACCGCAGCGAGTTGGTGTCGACCAGATCGGTCGCCTGATCGTTGGTCACAATTCCGACGCGCTTGCCTTCATCCATGTAATGCCGCGCCAGTCTGCTGAGCGTGGTCGTCTTTCCGGCGCCCAGAAACCCGCCGACCATGATGTACCGTATGAGATGAGGCATGTTGTTCCCGGTGTAATTTCAGAGTTGAACTCGTGGGTCGTCTTCATATGCCGATCCGATCTGGCACAGATGATCAAGCGTCTCTGCGAACAGGTCATATAGATCGCGGAGCTGATCCACATCCTTGATCACCCCAACGCACGAAAACCGCAATTCATCTACTCCGTCAGGGAAGTGTGCCCCAAACCAGCCCTCGTCGTCTCGTACCTGCAGGTCGATTCGCGGCTGTCGGTGAATCAGCTCTCGAACTCGTCGATTTGCAAACAACTCGCGGAGCTTCGACTCGTCATCGCCTTTGATGACGAAGCTGTCATCAAACTGCGGATAGCCAACATTGACATCCTGCATTCCGAACGCACGCCCGAGTCCAGAAAACAGCCCCTCCCGGTAAACCTGAAATCGAAATCCGTCGGCGTTTACGTAAGGCGCCCGCATTCGCGTGTAGGTCGTGCTGCTCTTGTCGTTTCGGACCGTGTAGGTGTCCAGCGTCACTGTCCACTCACCGTGATCGAGCAGCACTTTGGAGCCCTTGAAGAACCCGCCTTCAACAAACTGGCCGTCGGTTTCACGACAGAGCTGACGCCAGATCTCTTCACGACTCGGACCGAATAATGAGCGAAGGAGTCCCATGACATTTCCCAAAGCAGCATAGCCGCAACCAAAAGTAGGATGGGCACTCTTGCCCGTCCCGGAATGACGGACGGGCAGGAGTGCCCATCCTACGATGCGCGCACGGCGCGCACGACCGCCGACTCTAAGGCAGTTCGCCGGTTTGCAAATCCTTGACCACCTCAGCCAGGACTGTGGGATCACCTGACTTGATCACATGAGCAACGCGGCCCTCTTTGATCTTCAACCGCTCCATGATCTCCTTCGCCTGCACCCACAGTTTTGCTCGCTTCTTGCCTTCTGCCAGAAACAGGTTGGTCACCAGTTCGCTCAGCTTCTGCTGGTCAATGTCTTCCCGGTTGTCGTAATACCGCTTGATGATCTTCTGCTGGTGGGACGAGTAATTTCGATCGGCCATGTGTCTTCCTCGTTATCGGGCAGAAGTCAATCCGTTCCCGGAGCGTCAGTCGTTCTCGATCCGATACAGATGCGTTTCGGTGCGCAGGTAAATCGCCTTCCCGGCCACCGCCGGTGATGCCATAAATCCGCCGTCGAGACTGTTCTCTGCCAGGTGACCGTAATCAGTTCCTGGCTTCACAACGGTCGCTTTGCCTTCCTGACTGAAGAAGTACAACCGCCCGTCAGCGAACAGCGGCGAGGCCGAATAGTTGCCTTCAATCCGCTCCTTCCAGTGCTCGCTGCCGGTCCGAGCGTCCAGGCAAGTGGCGATGCCGTTGTCGCTGATGAAGGTCAACTCGTCGCCAATCAGCAGCATGGACGTCTTTCTGGGCAACTGCCCGTCGATGTGCCATGCGATATGCGTATCGGTCACGTCTCCCGTACCGTCATACCGCACGGCCAGCAGGCGAGGACGCATAAAGCTGGTCGAGATGAACGTCATCCCGTGCCCGAAAATCGGACGCGGTACGGTCGAGAATCCGAGCATGCCGTAAGCGGCCTTCCAGATTTCATCGCCAGTGGCCGGGTCGTAGGCGTACACCCAGTCCGCTCCAGGAATAACCACCTGTGGTCGACCATCATGTTCGACGACGGCGGGTGTTGAATACGTCTTGCGAAACTCTGCCTTCTCGGGCATCGCGCCGGATCGTTTCGTCGTCCAGGCCGTCTCACCCGATTGCTTGTCCAGAGCCGCGACATACTGAGTATCAATACCGTCGAAATTCAGAATCAATACGTTGTTCCACAAGGCCGGAGATGCGCCTGGTCCGTTCTGGTGGTCGACATGATGTTCCGTGTTCGTCCACAACACCTTGCCTGACTCAACGTCGAGACACGCTGTGCCGTATGCCCCGAAGTGGCAGTACAGGCGCCCCTGTTCAATAACAGGAGTGGGTGACGCATAGCTGTTAAGTGAATGGACTGGCTCCGGCTTGTCGACGGCGATCACCTCGATACTACGTTCGACTTTCCCGGATTCACGATTCACGCACATGGCTTGCAATGACAGTCCGCCGACAATCTTCAACCCACCGGGGTTCTTGAGTTTCGACAGTCGAAGCTTCTGTTCTTCTTTGGATAACTCAACGGGAACGGCGGTGGTCAGCCAGATCTGGTCGCCGGAGATCACTGGAGATGAATGCCCATCGCCGGGAATCGTTACCTTCCAGCGCACATGCTCGGTCTCGCTCCAGGTCAACGGCAGACCAGTTGCCGTGGAGTGTCCATTCGCGTCAGGTCCGCGAAACTGGGGCCACTCGTCTGCAGCCGACAGTAGATCGGTGCGACCAACACACAGGCCCGCGACGAGCGATACCGCAACAATGTGAGTTCTCAAAGTGACTCTCCCCTTCGATCACAGCTTCGTGTTCGTCCGGTTCAGGCCCCGAACTTCTCGAGACGATCCGCGTGGGCCAGCGCTAAGCCCATCAGGTACTTCGCTGGAAACTGCCCGAGCCCACCTGAAATGCAGGCGGTCTCACCAAACGTCTGACAGGCATCCGGTCGACATAGATCCGACGAGATCAGTACGGGCACCGGATGAAAACTGTGTGACTTCATTTTACACGGCGTGCTGTGATCACCGGTGATCACCAGGGCCCCAGGATTCAGAGCTGTAATTCGCGGCATGGCGGCGTCGAGTTCTTCGACTCGCTTGACCTTCTCCGGGAAGTTGCCGTCTTCTCCTGTCGAATCCGTGTACTTGAAATGCACGAAGAAGAAATCGTAATCGTCCCAGGTAGCTTGCAGGCGATCCATCTGGCTGTCGAGGGTCTGCCCGGCGTCCAGCACGTCCATGCCCACAAGTCGAGCCAGGCCTCGATACATCGGGTAGACAGCTATTGCTCCAGCACGCACGCCATAGACTTCTGACATGGGCGGCACATCCGGCTTTGTGTCGATGCCTCGCATGGTCAGGAAGTTGGCCGGCAGGTCATCTTTCAGTATCTCTCGAGCTTGAGCCAGAAACTGTGTGCAAATCTCTGCGGTCTCTTGTGACGGACCGTCTCCACCAACCGGATCAAGCGGCGTGACACCGGTCTTCTGTGGATCCGTATCGTTGACGTCGCCACCCAGTCCTTCTCCGCGGAAGACGATGACCAGTCGATACTCTTTGACGTGCCGCACGAACACTTCGACACCAGGAATCTCAATCGTATCGAGCTTCTCGCACAACTTCGAAGCGATCTCCGAAGCAACGCGGCCGGCACGCCGGTCTTCAATGTTTCCATTGTCATCAAGCGTGCAGAAGTTGCCTCGAATCGCGACATCACTGGAGCCCAGTTCGAAATCGATACCCAGCGCTTCCAGGACACCTCGACCAATCTGGTATTCCAAGGGGTCATATCCAAATAGACCCAGATGTCCAGGTCCGCTGCCCGGTGCAATGCCGGGAATGACCGGAGTGCTCAACCCCAGAGTACCGGCAGCCGCCAGTGCATCCATATTTGGAGTTGAGGCTGTTTCCAGCTCCGTACCGCCGCCTGGTTCGATCGGAAGTCCACCGAGTCCGTCGGCAACCAGCAGGACGATTTTCTGGTCATTCTGTCGCTGCAGCTTACGTGTCAGGTCGTGAAGGTCGCTCATGGTTTTCCCGTATTTGTTCCACAGTTCCGCGTTGGTATCAGTTCGACTTCGCCGCACCGGGAAGTCTCTCTGACGGTCTGCGGAGTGTCGGAACGGGAGTCGTGTTACTTGGCACTGTTCTTCTTACCGCCCGCCGGTTTCCTGCCGCCCGCACTGGGGGGATTCGCGGAGACCGAGCCGGCATCGTCAGGTACCTGATAGTGTTTCTGCAGTCGCTGCACTTCGGCAGTCAGGTCCTTAGCCACTCCGGCATAGTCGGCATGGCCATAGACACTGGTCATCTCGCGGGGATCTTTCTCAAGGTCGTACAATTCCCATTCGCCGACGTTATAGAAATGGATCAACTTGTAGCGGTCGGTGCGAACGCCGTAGTGGCGACGCACCATGTGGGCCGATCGGCGGTTCTCATAAAACTCATAGTAGTGGTAGTAGAGACTGTCGCGCCAGTCGTCGGGAACAGAGTCTCCAAACAACGGCATCAGGCTGTCACCCTGCATGTCGGATGGTACGTCGACGCCAGCGATGTCCAGGAACGTCTCTGCGAAGTCGAGATTGGTTGTCAGGGCACTGCAACGAGAACCAGCCGGGATTCTGCCGGGCCAGCGAGCCATCAGCGGCATCCGATACGATTCCTCGTACATGAACCGCTTGTCGAACCAGCCATGGTCACCCAGGTAAAAACCCTGATCTGATGAGTAGATGACGATCGTGTTTTCGGCGAGCCCGGACTCATCCAGCCAATCGAGTACGCGGCCGACATTGTCATCCACCGACGCGATGCAGCGCAGGTAGTCCTTGATGTATCGCTGGTACTTCCAGCGAACAAGGTCCTTGCCGGTCAGGTTGGCATCGCGGAATACCTTGTTCTTTGGTTCGTAAGCGGCATTCCATGTTTCCAGTTGTTCCGGGGTCAGGTTTCGCGGCGGGACAAGTTTAAGGTCGGACGCAGTCAGCGTCTTTGCGATCGACATATCCTGCTCATGAGCCGCGCGCCCGCGACCTGAATAGTCGTCGAACAGATTATCGGGCTCGGGAATTTCGACGTCGTCGTACATCGCGAGATGTTTCGGACTCGGTTGCCAGTTCCGATGAGGCGCCTTGTGCTGGAACATGAGCATGAACGGCTTGTCTTTACCGCGCTCGTTCTTCAGCCAGTCGAGAGCCAGGTCGGTAATGATGTCGGTCGTGTAACCCACGTGCTTCGCGGGCTCACCGTTGCGGATCATCGGCGGGTTGTAGTACGGCCCCTGCCCTCGCAGGATTTCCCAGTAGTCGAAGCCCTGCGGATCACTTTTCGCACCGTGACCGAGATGCCATTTGCCGATTACCGCCGTCGTGTAACCGGCACTCTGAAGAAGCCGCGGGAAGCTTTGCTGGCTGGCGTCAAACTTGTTGCCGTTCTGCAGAAAGCCATTCAGGTGACTGTGCTTGCCGGTCAGTATGACGGCCCGACTCGGTCCACAGATCGAATTCGTACAGAAGCAGTTCTCGAACAGCATGCCCTCGCTGGCGATCCGGTCGAGGTTCGGCGTCTTGTTGATCTTCGATCCGTAACAACTCAGCGAGTGAGACGCATGATCGTCGGTAAAGATGAAGAGAATATTCGGCCGCTTGCTGGCGGCGAACAGCGTCGGTACGCGCGATGTAACGATCGTCAACAGCGCCAATAATCCGCACAAGCGCGTCACGTTCTTCCGACTGCACATGAGAAATTCGACTCCGGTGGCGGGCTTCTCCCATGAACCTGGACCAAACCAACGTATGAAGGTTTGACGGATCGCCAGTGGCTGGGATGACCTTGGCGTGGCAGCTTAGCGAACGCGGCTGCTATGGGCATCTGACGGGACGCACTCCCTGCGGCGCATTCGCGCGAAACGCAGGAACTACCCGTAAGGATGCGGCGTCTGTGTCATATCGGCAGACGGCTGGACGGCGAGAACGGCGAACCTGATGCAGGCAAGTCCGTGTCACTATTGGGGATACGTTGCAGTTCCTTAATGGGCACAAGTCTTGCTTCACTGAAGAGTCGCGTGATTACGACCTCTTCGAGCAAAGGGAGGAACCATGTTTACAGACATCGCCAACCGAACGACTCGATGCCTGACTGCGGCGCAGGGATACCTGGAACTTGAACTTCCCGGATTCGCTTTGGAAGAACTGAAATCGGTGGAAGACCCGGGACCATTCGTGGTCCCGCATTTGTGGATGACCGGAGAAGCACTCAAGGCCCAAGGTCGATACGACGAAGCGATTGCTTTGCTGCGTCATGTGGCTCGGTCTCTTCCATCGCCGGCCAGTCAGGAGGCATGGCAGTCTTTGACGGAATGTCTCCAGGAATCGGGACGGCAAGCGTCCGCCCAGGACGGCCCGACGACAATTAATAAACTCGACGTGCAACATTCCAGCGCAACACCCGTACGACAGCAGACGTTCGACATCACCATTCCACACATCGGGAAGCTGACACTGAATCTGAAACCGGGGAGCGCGATTTCCGTCTCAATCGAAACTGGAGGCTGAAAAAGCAATCGCCGATTCGCATCGCGGAACTTGACTGGTTCGGTATCGAACCGGTCGCCGGCCCCGCAGGCTCTGGCCCGACCTGCGGGGCTTTTTTGTGCGCGGACAGCAAGCACGCGCGCATAAACGCGGCCCGTTCCGTGTAGATTCCAATTCTCTGGTGAGCCGAATGTGGTGCCTAATGGCTCTGTCAGAGTTGTGAGGAGGCACTGAGTAAGCGATGCCATGAAATCTACGTCGGAACGGGCCAGCAAAGGTGGATGCTCGACATGCCGCGTTGCGTCTCGGCCCGGTTGCGGCGCCTCGCAAATTGCAAGACCCGAAAAAAGCCCTCCCTGGCCAAGTGGCTCTGCCGGTTCGTTATGGCCGTTGAATCGAGTTCACTCGACCCACTCACACGACCAAATCCTTGAACATGCTGCCGAAGTCCGGCATGTCTTCCCGCAGGGTTTCAAGCCACGCACGCGGATTCCAGATTTCGACGCAAATGACAGCACCGACAACCATGACCTCGCTGCCGGCCGGGACATCCAGAAATTCGCGGAACCCCTCAGGTACAACCAGTCGGGAGCGATTGGCAATCTGCACGGTGCGTGACCGGGTCGAGAGCAATCGACCCAGCCTCTGAACCTCGTTCCAGCGCTGGTCCATCGCGCCAGCATCGATCTTGCTGCGAATCACTTCGACGCCACGGTCCAGACGGGACTGCCATTCTTCCTGCTTCCAGAGACTCAGGCAGCCGTAACGCTCTTTGGTCACGATCGTGTGACCTTCTTCGTCGGTGACTGCCTGCGCCATCTCAGGCGGTAGCGTCAAACGGAAGCGATCATCGATCGTCCGCTTAACTTCGCCCTGAATGAAATTCGCAGGAGTCGGCATACCAGAGCTCGATGGGCAGCAACACGGTGGAAACCGGAATCTGCCAATGTATTGGGCTTGAATCCCACAATCAATCAGTTTTCAAAGATCATTTGGGCCGATAGCCCACGTCAGGCGGGAATCCTAACTCGGCCAATCCGGTATGCAAGCGGTTCTTCTGGTTTTGCGGATAAAACGACATTCACACGTTGTGCGGCGACGCAAGGAAACGAGAAGAGTCTCGCGCATAAACTGAAGTTGGATACGGACCCGCGGAGCCGCAGGCTCGATTCAGCTCATATTGACCTGTTTCTGGGCACGGCGTAGTTTCCCGCCTCACCCCCCGGCCGCGGTTTCCTTCCGATCGGCCATACAGCCCTTCTGAGTCTCATCCGGGACGATTCGACACCCCCTCAATTCAGCCTTCGTAGCCGACACCATGCGCGACGCATTTCCATGCGATTCACGTCCGGTGGCAGCCATCCCACAAGAGAATCCCAGGAAAGGAATCCCATGAAGCGACTGACCTTCTGCCTGCTGAGTCTTTGCGTATTGTCCTTGAGTGGCTGCTGCTGCACCGGAGGGCTGTGGCCCTTCTGCTACGGTGGTGGTGGCTGTGGTGTAGGCGCGTGTGCACCAGGCGGGTATCCGGGTGCTTATCCAGGAGCTCAAGTCGGCCCGACCAGTTGGGACGCCTCGTACGCTCCAGTCCAAACCGGAGTTCCGAATACGGTAGGTGTCCCCATTGCAGCTCAACCGATTGCGTATCCGCAGCAGGCCTACCCGACGATGGCGCTTGAGTCGCTGCCGACCTACCGGTAGCAGGAAGTCCGGCTCGATCGGTTACGGCCGAATGAAATTTGACTGAGGCGCACTGACGACGAATTCTCGCGAGTCGGTGAGCCGGACACTACAGCGCGGATTCCCCCCTTCGTCGGGACTCGCTCCGTGGGTGGATCAACCGGCCGCAGTGGCCGGTGTTCTCCAACGGATCAACGAGATTTCGACGAACGAACCGGCCGATTCTGCCGGTCCTGCGGTACGTGCCGATCCGCTACCCGCAGTATCCCACCTCCCGGTGAAACTCAATCCGACGCGACCCCTGGATTCGACCTACCGTCAATTCCAGGGGCGAAGCTGTTGACATCATTCTGACGCCCCCGATTCTCGTGGCTCTGTTGGAGTTTTCCTCTCAACAACCGCGACTTCGCAGCTCGGGGGGGACTCATGATGGCTGTCGAATTGCAGGCAAGCGGTCTGGATCAGGGTCAGCAGGCACGTCTGCCGCTGGGTGACGAGCTAATGTTGCGGCTTGGCCGCAATCCAGTATCCGGCTGGACCGTTGGATGGGACCGCCAGATCTCTCGCGAACACGCGGACCTCGAATGGAGCGGCGAACGCCTGACCGTTCGATGTCTGGAACGCGCAACCAACCCGCTGCTCGTGGGCGGCGAGGCAGCTCGAAACGCCGTGATCGGAATCGGAGGCGAATTCCGCATTGGCGAAACGGTATTCCGGTTGGTAGGCGAAAAGAAGAGCCGGGAAACTCCCGCCAAAAGACCATCCGGAGCCAGCGCATCGGCGCAGCTTGATCTACGAGACGATGCGAATGACCGAGCCGATGACTTGCAGTCATTCCGCTCGGAAGAACTACGGCAGGTCGAGTTCAGTGATCCCGTGCGTCAAATGGAGATGCTGGCACGTTTGCCTGACCTGATCTCGGCATCCACGACGGATGAGGACCTGGGTTCGCTGCTGGTCGACCTGCTTCTGGAGACGATTCCGTCGGCCGTGGCGACAGCGGTCATCCGGTACGACGATGACCAGTTGGTGAGCCTGAAAACGCCAGAGGTCTCAGGATTTGATGCAACACGTCCGGCCATGATGCGCGTGGCAACTCGCGAAGATTTCGAGGGGCGATTTCGGCCCAGTCGTCGCATGATCAGCCGAGGTCTGCGGACTGGCCAAAGTGTGATGCACCTTTGGGGTGACGACGCTGGCAGCGAGGATGCTGGTCAGTTCACGATCAGCGGAAGTCTGGACTGGGCGTTCTGCACACCGGTGCGATTGAAATCGTGCGACGGCTGGTGTCTGTACGTTTCAGGAGAAAGTGGTGAGGGAGCCCTCGTCAGCGAAGATGTTCTCAAAGGTGACCTGCGATTCACCGAACTCGTAGCGAGATTCATCGGCTCGATCCGCCAGGTCCGCGTGTTGGAAGAACAGAAAACACAGCTGAGTTCGTTTTTCTCGCCGAGCGTCATGGATAGCCTGATGGGCCAGCGGTCCGGATCGCTTGAGCCTTCTCAACAGCAGATCTCTGTGCTGTTTTGTGATGTACGAGGATTCTCTCGTAAGTCCGAACTTCTGCAGCATGACCTGTTGCAGCTTCTGGCCAGCGTAAAGCAGGCTCTGGGAGTTATGGCGAACGGCATCCTGGAGCATGACGGCGCCATCGCCGACTTTCAGGGTGACGCAGCTTTGGGTTTCTGGGGCTGGCCCATGTCGTTGGAAGAGGGGCCAGTGTCGGCCTGTCGGGCAGCGCTGAATATCCTTCGCAACTTCAGTAACGAATCACAACACGGCGGCCTGCTGGACGGGTTTTCCGTGGGAATCGGCATCGCTCATGGAGAAGCCATTGCCGGAGAAATCGGGACAGAGAAACAGGCAAAAATCGGAGTGTTTGGTCCTGTGGTGAACCAGGGAGCACGGCTGGAAGGGCTCAGTAAGCAACTGGGCGCGAGCATCTGCATGGACGACGCGACAGCGACATTCGTCAGGCGGTTTGTGCCTGAATCCGAGGCCCGGACGAGGCGTCTTGTGCGCGTCCGCCCCGCCGGGATGGAGACCCCCGTCACCGTGCATCAGCTTCTGTTCCCCGACGAACGCGAGTCGAGCGTGTCCGACAATCTGCTGCGGGGTTACCAGGACGGCCTTGAGGCCGTCGTCGATGGGGCATGGTCCGAGGCCCGGTGCCTGCTGGAACTGTTCCGCGAAACCGACGGAGCGTCAGCGTTCCTCCTGCGTCAAATGGAAACGCTTGGCAATCGTGCGCCCGAGGACTGGGACGGAGCTTTCTCCCTTTGCAGGAAGTGATACCTCTCTTGCTTGCCGACGCTTTCGGCAGCCTCGACACTACGAACCACTGACAACGGTTTGGAGCGTGTCGAGGGATACCCACTGATGAAAGCGCTTGTTAAACAGGAATCGACCACCGGACTCTGGCTCAAAGATGTGCCGGAGCCGGAAATCGGCATCAACGACGTCCTGATCCGCGTGCATAAGACGGGCATTTGCGGCACCGACGTGCATATCTACAAGTGGGATGCCTGGGCTCAGAAGACCATCCCCGTGCCGATGGTGGTCGGACACGAATTCGTTGGCGAGGTCGTCGAAGTCGGCCCGAACGTGTCTGACTTTCACCCGGGCGAGCTTGTCAGCGGAGAAGGGCACGTCGTCTGTGGCCGCTGCAGAAACTGCCTGGCCGGACGACGTCATCTGTGTGCTCATACTGTCGGCATAGGAGTCAACCGTCCGGGCGCGTTTGCCGAGTACATCTCGCTGCCGATGACCAACGTCTGGCACCACGACCCGGCCATTGACCACGATGTGGCGTCCATCTTCGATCCGCTGGGAAATGCCGTGCACACGGCTCTTTCGTTTCCGCTGCTCGGCGAAGACGTGCTGATTACGGGAGCCGGACCGATTGGCCTGATGGCGGCGGCCGTCGTCAAGCATGCCGGGGCGCGGTATGTCGTGATCACAGACGTGAATCAGTATCGACTGGAACTGGCGAAAACACTCGGAGTGACAGTCGCGCTCAACGTCAGCGAGAAGCCTCTCTCGGACGTGCAGCAACTGCTGGACATGAAGGAGGGCTTTGACGTGGGCCTGGAGATGTCCGGCAATCCGTCAGCCTTCCGCGACATGCTCGACAACATGTGTCACGGCGGAAAAATCGCGATGCTGGGCATTCCCGAAGCCGAGACGGCGATCGACTGGAATAAGGTCGTCTTCAACATGCTGACGATCAAAGGAATCTACGGCCGCGAGATGTACGAGACCTGGTACAAGATGACCGTCATGCTGCAGGGCGGTCTGGACGTCGCGCCGATCATCACACACCGTTTCCACTACACCGAATTCGAACAGGGCTTCCAGGCGATGCTCAGCGGCGAATCCGGCAAAGTCGTGCTCGACTGGGGCGAGTAGCCGCATTAGCACGAATCCGAGAACTCTGATCCCAGCTGAGCTTTGATACCAGCGATGTTCTTCACTCGCTTCCGCAGTTTACGGTGGGCTGATCTGCGGATTTCGAGCTCACAGTAGAGTCTGACCGCCACTTCAAAGAAAGCTTCGCGAGTCTGAAACTCGCCCTGCACAAGCTTTTCGCGAATGTAGTCTTCAACGTCGCCGCTCATAAGTTTCACCATTGTGGCACTCCGCACGGAACTGTAGTTCCCGTGGATGATCCTGAGTATTCCGTTTCATTCCCATAATCCGCGGCGTCGATGCGAACGGTCAGTAATTCCTGCCTGACAGGCGGTCTGCTGCGGGCTAGATTTCCGGCAGAGAGAGATTCCTGAGACAAGGCGGAGCTTGATTTCATGCAGGTAACCCTGACTGCTGTTGGTCCCGATAACCGCGGGCTGGCTGATCCGATCGTGCATTTCGTGACGTCCCACGGCGCGAATATCCACGAGATTCAGATGTATGACCGCGATGATGCGCACGTCTTTGCGATGCTGCTGCGGATCGAATGGCCAGAGTCGGAGTCGTCGGTCGGGAAGCTGCGTGAGATGATGAATCAGATCGGTCGCGAGAAGGGCCTGGAGATACGGACCTGGTCGCGCGACGAACACCAGCGGCCGGCACGAATCGCAATCTGTACGACCTACCGGCCAGAACCGGCACTCGCTGTGCTGCGAGCGATCCGGGACAAGCGATTGAATGCGGAAGCGACAGTGATGCTGGGAAACCGGCCCAACTGCCGAGGCGTGGCCGAGCAGTTCGATGTCGACTGGCAGATGATCGGCGACGAGAAGGGCAATCCCGACAACGATCGGATGGTCGCGCTGTTTGACGAGTACGACGTCGACTACATCCTTTTGGCCCGCTACATGCGAATGATTCCGGCCAGCACCTGCTGGCGATTCGCGGGCGGTCGGATCGTCAATCTGCATCACGGCATCCTGCCGTCCTTCCCGGGTCCACGACCCTACGAAGACGCCTACAGCCACCACATGCTGACCTACGGAGCGACCATCCACTTCATCGTGCCGGAACTGGACGCCGGAAATCAGATTATCAATCAGGACACCTTCACCGTGTTCCCTGGTACTCCGCTGGAAGAGGTCAAACGCAAGGGCGAACAGGACAACGAACCGGCCTGCCTGGTCGAGGGTGTCCGCCGTGTCGTCGAACGCGTCGTCGAACTGCACTTCCACCGCGTGGCACGCATGCCGTCCACGCGATAGTTGGCCTGTGTCGCGGCTCTTCCGCCCGATCGGTCCCATAAGCGCTCGCTGATTCGACGTTGTGTCGTGCGCTGCTGAGATTTACGATCGAAGGTTGCTGCTGAAGACAATTTGGTGTCGATATCCAAAGAAGTCTCAGCAATCCAGGAAGGACAAGGGCATGTTCGATTTCACGCTTGGTGGTCGCAGTCGGAATTGCGCAGGGGTTACGCGGCGGGACGCGATTCGCGTGGGAACGCTCAGTCTGGGCGGCCTCTCGATGACCGATGCGATGTACTCGCGATCGATTGCTGCACAGGCCAAATCATCCGGCAAGTCCGTGATCTGCTTCTGGCTCGATGGCGGTCCAACGCATATGGACACCTACGATCCAAAACCGGAAGCCCCTGCCGAATATAAAGGCCCGTTTGGTGCGATCGCCACGAGCGTGCCCGGTGTGTATTTGAGCGACCAGTTTCCGAACCATGCCGCCGTGATGGACAGGATGAGCATTGTCCGTTCGGTGTACCACAACAACGGCGATCACTTTGCGGCCGCGCACTGGATGTGGACCGGCTACCACGGCAGCAACGCGGCCAATCGCGAGCCGCAGTTTCCAGGCATCGGAGCTGTCACGGCAAAGCACAACGGCTCGAACCGTCCGGGCGTCCCGGCCTCCGTGGCGATTCCGTATGCGATGACCGTCGGCATCCGTCCTGGATACCAGAGTGGTGCCTTTCTGGGTGTCGCCGCCAATCCGTTTGACACCGGGGCCGATCCGAATTCTGCCAACTTCAAAGTGCAGAACCTGGCAATTCCAACGGGCATCAATGCCGGGCGCATCGACGATCGAAAGACGTTGTTGAGTCGCATCGACCGCGTTCGGAAGGACATCGATTCCTCTGGTCTGATGGACGGCATGGACTCGTTTAATCAGGACGCTTTCGAACTGATGACGAGTGCCGGGGCTCGTCAGGCCTTCGACATTCAAAGCGAAGATCCCCGACTCCGCGACCGCTACGGTCGGAACTCGGTCGGACAGGGAGCATTACTCGCCCGTCGTCTGGTTGAGGCGGGCGTGTCGTTCGTCACCGTGCATTCCGGCGGCTGGGACAATCACAGCGGCATCGAGAACGCCATGAAGAACGGGCACGCTCCCCGCATGGACAACGCAGTGCCGTCGTTGATTGAGGATCTCGAACAGCGAGGATTGCTGGACGACGTCATCGTGATGGTGATGGGCGAATTCGGCCGAACGCCAAAGGTCAATGGCGGCGCAGGACGCGATCACTGGGGCAACTCGATGTCCGTGCTGCTGGCTGGCGGCGGGATTCGGCCTGGACAGATCGTCGGCGCGACCGACGCAAAAGGCACACGACCGATTCAGCGAGCGGTCAAGCCGGCTCATATTCTGCACACCGTCTACCACCAGTTGGGCATCGACACGTCAATCTCTCATCTGAATCGAGCCGGTCGTCCAATTCCGATTCTGAACGAAGGCGAAGCGATCTCGGAACTGCTGTGACTCGTGTCACCCAGGCTCGTTTCATTCCAGCCAACGAACCGACAGAATGCCCCGGTTGTCTCCGACAGCCGGGGTTTCTTCTTTGAAAGGACGCAATGACACATCGCGTATTGAGCGTTGGGCAGTGCGGCATGGATCACGGATCGATCAGTCGGTTTCTGAATCAGCACTTCGACGTGTCGGTCGAACAGGCTCACGGGACGGATCAGGCGCTCGACAAGCTGCGCAATGACTTATTCAATCTGGTTCTGGTGAATCGTGTGTTTGATCAGCACGGTGGTGACGGGATGGGGCTGATTCAGCAGGTTTGCCAGGACGACTCGATCGGGGATATCCCCGTCATGCTGGTCTCGAATTACCCTGACTACCAGGCACAAGCGGTCGCACTGGGGGCCGCTCCCGGCTTCGGCAAGTCGGGGTTGAATTCGCCCGATCTGCCGGGCCACCTCGCAACTTTCCTGAGCGATCAATCCTGAATCTGTCTGCCATGCACGACGAGCTGCATCCCAATCCACGTCTCAACCGACGAGCCATTCTCCGGGCTGGTGCGATTGGTGCGCTCGGACTGGACCTCGCGACGGTCCACAGCATGCGATCGCAGGCGAATCTGGAATCGGCTTCAGGTCACGCAAAGTCCGTTCTGTTCATCTTCTTATCCGGAGGATTATCGCAGCTCGACAGCTTCGATATGAAACCGGAAGCGCCGGCCTCGATTCGCGGCGAGTTCAAGCCGGTCGCCACGAAGACGCCTGGAGTTTTCTACTGCGAACACCTGCCGAAGATCGCCCAACACAGTGACAAACTCGCGCTGGTGCGGTCGGTGACGCATGGATCGAATGAGCACAACGCAGCGCACACGATCATGCTCACCGGACGGACGCAACTGCCGCCCGGTTACAACGAGAAGAAACCACAGCCCACCGACTGGCCGGCGATCGCGTCCATCGCGGGTCGCCTGACGGGGTCTCGCAGCAAAGGACTGCCAACGGGTGTCGTCGTACCTCAGCGGCTGCTGAACATGAACCAGGGCGGAGTCGTCATTCCTGGTCAATTCGGCGGACAGATGGGACCGAGATTCGATCCGTGGTTTGTCGAAGCGTCGCCGTACCGCGGCAACGACGTAAAGGGTGCGTATCCCGACTTCGCCTACCGGCGCCGTGACGAGAAGCGAGTCGTCGACAAGTCACAGTTTCGAGCTCCCGTTCTGACACTCCCGGAAGGCCTCACCAACGAGCGCATGACACGTCGTGCTCAAATGCTGGCGTCGATCGAGAGCCAGCGGCGTGAACTTGAGCAGCATGCCAGCATTCGCCGATTGGACCGGTTCCGCCAGTCGGCGGTGTCTCTCCTGACCGACCCGAAAGTCCAGCATGCCTTCGATGTCGTGCAGGCCGACGACGCCACGACAGAGAGATATGGACGCAATCTGTTTGGTTGGACTCTGCTGATGGCGAAGCGCCTGGTGGAGAGTGGAGTCCCGCTCGTTCAGGCCAATCTGGGCAACTTCAACACCTGGGACCTGCACGGCGGCATCTTCCCGATGTCGCGTGACCTGCTGTACCCACCGGCCGATCAAGCGATTGGTGCATTGCTCGACGATCTGTCCGAGAGCGGCCTGCTGGACGAAACACTGGTGGTCATCGCCAGCGAGTTCGGCCGTACGCCGCGCATCTTCCGGTTGCCTCGCGTCTACAAGACGGCCGGTCGAGATCACTGGGGCGCCGTGCAGACAGTCCTATTCGCGGGCGCGGGCGTGCAGGGTGGTAACGTCATCGGTTCGTCCGACAGGATCGGAGCGCATCCAGACTCATCGCCGCAACGACCGGAAGACTTTGCCGCAACGATTTACAACGCGCTGGGGCTCCCGCCAACAGCTTCATGGCCGGACACCGACGGACGACCGCACTACATCTACCACGGCCGTCCGATACCGGGACTGTGGTAGGGCTCGCTTTCTCAATACCACTGATAAGCACATGCCCCAGGCATCGACGCTCAGCGGAACACACAGATAGACCACGATGGCGGCAGTCCACAGTTGCCGCCGGATCAGCCAGCGGAAATCGCGATACCGGGCGATCTGCCAGAGCACCACTTAAACGACGTCAAGGCAACTGCTGACTGAACGGAGGTCTGTCACAACAGCATCCGGCTGGCAGTTCCGGAGTCGCGGGTCGTCCGCACGCAATCGCAAACTGCGTGCATCTCCGGCAAACAGAATCGTCCGGAATCCAAGCTGCGCGGCTGCCCACACGTCTTTCAGCATGTCGTTTCCGACGAAAACGGCCTCATGCGGCTCAATGCCTTGCTGCCGGAGGGCAGTGACGGCCGCTTCGAACAGTGTCCGCCCGGGTTTGGATTCTCCGTATCGGTAGGAGAAAAACTGCAGTTCAGACTGGAAGCCGAGTTCATTCAGATTCTGACCGAGCAGAGCGGGAAACAGTTCCGGTGTCATGGCCTGGGCGTTGCTGACGATGCCGAGTGACAGCCCACGGCCGCGTAGCTCGCTCAGACAATCCAGGGTGTCTGGCATTGGCCAGACTGCGTTCGTCCGAACCTCGTACTCCAGAGCCAGCCGATCTGGATCAACACTTTCGCGCGTTGCGTCTGGTAACTCAGCCACGGCTGCAATCTTCGTGAGCACGTCTCTCCAGACGGCGACGATATCGACTTCCGGAAACTCGATACCGCGCCCACGAGCGGCCACGTGGTGCTCGGCAATCGTGTCCTGCAGTAAGTCTGCCGACAACGGTGCGACCGCGTCGGGCGATACTCCACACGCGACGAGAGCCGTGCGAAAAGCGTCGTCACTCGATGTGCCGGTCTGCAACGTGATGTCACCGGCTCCGCTGACGAGCAGCGTGCCATAAATGTCGAACAGCACCGCCCGGATTCCGGGCAGCGGATTCAGAACGGCTTCGGTTTCGGTCGGCTGTGGTGTCATCGGCTGACAGTGGCGCCGAATGATCTCTGAGAAATCTGGACTCATGTTTCGACCCGCACGGGAGCAAGACGTGTGACGTCTAGAAATGCGTTGAGGATGTTCTCCGGGCGAGGCAACGCAACAACCGGCTGATCGGTCCGAGCGTCCAGCAGAGCCTGATAAACACGCTCAAGGTCCCGGGCCGCAGCATCGAGCGAAAAACCACTCCGCACGGCCGTCGCATTGGATTCAATCAGAGATTGCCAGTGCTTGGCGGCCCGGTCCAGCGAATCGCGCATCCACGGATTCAAATCGAACAGGACTTTGGCTGAGTGGCCATCGGTAGCGACGCGTTCGATGACAACGGCCTGCCAGTCAGTCGGCAGTGTGGCGAAGTCGACCAGGCCGGACGCAATTCGTTCACGAATAATCAACTCGGTGTTGGCCGGCATTGGCTGGCCGTAACCCGCGCTGACATCCGCTTGCAAAGTCAGAACCTGTGCGACGAACTGATCCGCGTCGATCCAGTCGATCGGTATCTGCACGGATTCACCGAGGTGATCGAGATTCACGTCGCGATGGGCGAAGTCCGCGGTGATCTCGGGCAGATTGCGTCCGATCAACGGGCGTTGATGCAACCATGCTTCCAGAAACACCAGACCAAATCCTTCCGCCACACTGGTCGTGATGATGCAACTCGCCGCAGCCAGATTCTCCTCGAATGAGATTCCTTCTTTCAGACCGACATCGAACAGCACGCGCAGCTTCAGACGCCGCGCAAGTTCCTGAAATCGCTGAAACGCTGGAATCTCTGCTGCGCTTGTTGCCGGCAATGTCAGGGAGAAAACGGTGTCCTCGTCTGTTGCGGCGGCCCACAACAACAGTTCGCCAATGTTCTTGCGACGGATTCCACGGACGGGATACAGCACAACTCGCTGCGATTCGGCCAGGTTGTGTATCTGCTGAAAGTGACGTGATGACTGCTCATGCGCCGGCAGTGAACCCGCCGCGGTCACCGGATTCGGCAGGCAATGGACGCGTTCGTCTTCCGCCCCTGCATCCAGAATGATGCGGCGATCCCTGCTGTTGAGGAGTGCGTAGTGGATGTGTTCCGCGATGGGATAGACGTAGCGTCCGACAGCCGCCGTGTCCGACGCCTCCAGCGCCCGAGGGAACTTCGCGTAATTGGCCGGCCGCAGATCCTCAGCGAAATCGTGAATCTGCAGCAGGATGCGGAATTCGCGTTCCGCCAGATTTCGTACCGTGCCGGGAAGCGAGACGTTCTTGCCCAGCGAGTGATTGTGGATGTGCAGAATCGTCTCATGTGGAGCGAAACCGAATTGATCCAGTTTGAGAACGATGCTGTCCGTCAGCGTGGCGTCACGGAGTTCGTCACTGGCCTCGTAGTCCAGACCATCGACCGATTCGACTCGAACGCGGAACGCACCAGGCCATTCCGTATCTGGCCAGCCGTCGGCTCGGCCGCCATGCAGGACTAGGACATCCGAGAGCTGGAGTTGGCCCGCGACACTCTGCAATGCCCGCAACTGATTCAGCACGACCTGCGTGACGCCGCCGCGATTCAGGTGGTAGTGCAGGATTGCCAGCTTCATGGTCGTGACGACTCCGAGGTGAGATCGGCAGTGCAGGATGATCCTGCTTTTCTCGTTGAGGTCAATCAGGTGCAGGTCCTGAGGTGCGCGGGCCGGTTTTTTTCGCCTGGCAGGTTACGTATCCTCCGCCCTGTCCTGCGCCGGACAACGCTCAATCTGAACGGAATGAGGAAACTATGCTGCCTGTTGAGTCGGCGTCGCGGATCGAACAACGTCTGCAGACGATCTACGGCGAGCGTTCCACTGAAGTTCTGCCGAGCGTCATCGAACTGGCAGAACGATACGCCGATCGATTTCCGTCCGCACCGGAATCACTCTGGACCGAGCGCGACATCACGCTGATTACTTACGGCGACCAGGTTGCCGAAGTCGATCGCCCGACGCTTGCCACGCTGGAACGATTCCTCGCGCGCTATCAACTCGACCAAGCGTTCTCGATCGTGCATATCCTGCCGTTCTGCCCGTATTCATCCGACGACGGGTTCTCGGTCATTGATTTTCGCCAGATCGACGCACGACTGGGAGACTGGCCGCAACTTCAGCAACTCGCGCAGCGCACAGACCTGATGTACGACCTCGTGCTGAATCACGTTTCGCAGCACAGCGAGTGGTTTCAAGGTTATCTGCGCGGTGACGCGATCTACGACAACTGGTTTCACGACGTTGACCCGTCGCTGGATCTTTCTCTGGTCACTCGACCGCGCAGCCATCCGCTGCTGACACCCTTCCAGACGGCCAATGGCGAGCGTCACATCTGGACAACGTTCAGCGACGATCAGATCGACCTCAATTACTCCGAACCGGCTTTGCTGCTGGAGATGCTCGACATCCTGCTGATGTATGTGGCGAACGGTGCTCGCGTTATCCGGCTGGATGCCATCGCATTTCTGTGGAAGGAGATTGGCACGACGTGCCTGCACCTGGAACAGACCCACTCCGTCGTGAAGCTGTTTCGAGACGTCCTGGACGCGGTCGCTCCGCACGCCATCCTGCTGACCGAAACCAACGTCCCACATGCAGAGAACGTGAGCTACTTCGGGAACGGCGACGAAGCTCACATGGTCTACAACTTCAGCCTGCCACCGCTGCTGTTCGATGCGTATCTGCACGGTGACGCGACACCATTGCACACATGGTTGAGTGGCCTGGATGCTCCGCCAGACGGAACAACCTGGTTCAACTTCACGGCATCGCACGACGGTATCGGGGTGCGTCCGCTGGAAGGTCTGGTCGAAGGTGAGCGTTTTGAACGCATCGTTGAAGCCACGCGTGAGCGAGGCGGCCGGGTCAGCATGCGGCAGATGCCATCCGGCGATCAGCGGCCGTACGAACTGAATATCACGTGGTGCGATGCGATGCGCACGCCCGGCCCGAACGACCCGCATCACGTCCGTCGTGTGCTGGCATCTCAGGCATTCATGCTGGCGTTGCAGGGAGTTCCGGCCGTGTACTTTCACTCGCTGGTCGGCACACCGAACGACACGCAGGGAGTGGAAGACAGTGGGCATGCCCGGCGCATCAACCGCAGGAAGTACGATCTGGATGATCTCTGCGAGTTGCTGACCAGCGACCCTGAGCAGTCCGAAATCTTTGAGGGGTATCGCAAGCTGCTCTCATTGAGAAAGCAGCAGCCGGCATTTCATCCCGACGGCAATCAAAGAGCGATTGAATCCGGTGACGCGGCAATTGTGGCGTTCGAACGCACGAGCCCGGACGGGCAGCAACGGATTCTGGTCGCGGCCAATTTTGCGGAGAATCCCAGAGACCTGTCAGGAGACGTTGTTGCAGAACTTCCTGGTGCGTGTGATCTCATTGAGGGCACCACCCTGGATCGAGATCAAGTGGTTCTGCAACCATGCCAGATCATGTGGCTGGAACTGGCGCCGCCTCGATAGACGCTAATGAGTCAACAAATAGAGAGACCCCGATGCCTGACTTCACACAAAACGGCACGATCACAACCCTGCACGACCTGTCACACGCCGGACTCGATGTGCTGGAGGAAACGCTGCGCAAGGCCACGCGCAAACGGGCGATCGGACTGGTATTACCCGTCACGGCTTCCGACATGCAGGCCGAACCGTTTGACGAAATCGTCGATCAGCTTGTCGACGCGGATTACATCGATTCCATCATCGTGACCCTGGGCCTGGCACCGGAACCGGCCGAGTTTCGTGAAACCGTGTCGAAGATCGAGAAGCTCGGCCCGCGTGCTCAGGTGCTGTGGACGGACGGTCCGCGCATCTCCGGAATGTACAAGCGGCTGATCGACGACGGCTTCGGCTTGTCGACGCCCGGTAAAGGGCGTTCGGTCTGGACAGCGTTCGGTTACCTGCTCGCCGATCCGAATCTCAAAGCGTTTGTCCTGCACGACTGCGACATTGTCGATTACGACCGGCTGCTGCTGACACGACTGTGTCTGCCGATGGCGCACCCGAGTCTCGACTTCGATTTCTGCAAAGCGTATTACGCTCGCGTGACCGATCGCATGCATGGTCGCGTCGTTCGTCTGCTGGTCGCGCCCCTGCTGAAATCGCTGATGACCGTACTCGGACCCGATCGATTTCTGAGTTACCTCGACAGCTTCCGCTACCCGCTGTCCGGCGAGTTTGCAGTCACATCGTGGCTGGCTCGATCAAACCGCATTCCCAGCGACTGGGGTCTGGAGGTTGGCACATTGGCCGAGGTCTTCCGCAACACATCGCAAAAGCGTGTCTGCCAGGTGGACCTGTGTCGGTTCTACGAGCACAAACATCAGAGCCTGTCGCTGGACGATCCGGGCAAAGGCCTGATGAAGATGTCCACAGACATCTGCGCGTCGATCTTCCGTACGCTGGCGAGCCGCGGCACCGTTTTTCAGGCCGAGCACTTTGTCACGCTCCGCGCCGCGTATCTGCGTACGGCGCAGGACGCCGTCCGTCAGTATCATGCGGACGCGATGGTCAACGGACTTGAGTTCGACCGTCATGCCGAGGAGCAGGCGGTTGACGGCTTTGCGAAACAACTTGGAGCGGCTGGAGAATCGTTCCTGTCAGACCCGTCGGGCAGCGAAGCCATTCCAAACTGGAGTCGAGTGCTGGCCGTGTCTCCTGAGGCTCCCGAGGAATTGCGCGATGCTGTCAGACTGGATCGCGAGGAGTATGCTTAGGCTCACGTCGCTACAACCTCACCAGTAATCGAGCCAAACGCACTTTGGACACACATGCTCCGATTCGCATTCCGGAATCTGCTCAGTCGCCCGGCGCGTTCACTGCTGTCCCTTCTGGGGCTGACAGTCGCGATCGCCGGAATGGTCGGGCTGTTCTCGGTGGCCGAAGGCATTGACGCGATGGTCGGCGAGACGTTCGGCCGATTCCCCGGACTGCTGGTCATGCAGAAGGGAGCTCCGATCCCGCTGTTCTCTCGCGTGCCTAAAGCGTGGGCCAAAGAGATCGAGGAACTGCCGGGTATCAACGCGGTCAGTGCAGAGATCTGGGTGCGTGTGAACCGTGTGAACAGCAAGGACATCATCTCACCGCCGCGCTTCCTGTTCGGTGCGGATATTCCGGCTCATTACCGGCTCAAGTACAGCGTTTATAAGGATGCGATTTACAAGGGCCGTTATCTGAATGACTCAGACGCCGACAAAGCGCGAACAGTGATCAGCCGGCAGATTGCCGACGAGTTCGAAGTCGACGTTGGTGACAGCTTTGTTGTGAACGGAGTCACGTTTGAAATCGTGGGTCTGTACCACTGCGGATCGTTGCTGCTGGATGTCGCGATCATTGCCGATCAGACGCTCGTGCGACGCATGTCGCTGTTCGATCCGGCGATCGTGTGTTCGTTCTATGTCGAGCCGACTGGTGAGATTTCGAACGACGAGTTGGTCGATTGGATGCAGGAACTGTTTCACGGTCGCGACCTGTCCACGTGGCAGCCGTCTTCGATCTTTGGCCAGGCGAGTGCGGAGCAACCGGCCGCGCCGACGATATCCGGGCCAACGGGCAATCCGATTATTGACTGGGTGCGGAAGACGGACCGTCGGATCAAATCACTGACCCATCCGGAGCTGGCCGAAGCAGAGGAACCAGTGACAGACGCGGATGATGACCTGGCGGAGCCAGAAGCGTCCGACGAGAGCCTGAAGGACGGACCACTCGAAATTCGCAGTGCGGCCGACTGGGCCGATCGATTCGACGAGTTCAGCGAGGACCTCGACATCTTCCTCGCAGTCATTACGAGCATCGGTCTGACGATCGCCATCCTGAGCGTCATTAACACAATGTTGATGAGCGTTTCGGAACGCATCATTGAGTTTGGAATCCTCAAAGCGAACGGCTGGTCGCGTTCTGACGTGATGCGGCTGATTACGTTCGAGAGCGCAATTCTGGGATTCGCCGGCGGAATCGCGGGTAGTCTGTGTGGCTGGGCTGGAACGCTGCTGATCAACTGGAATTACCCCGACCGCGTTTCTTTGTACGCGAGCCCCGGGTTGCTGCTGTTCAGTCTGAGCTTCGCCACATTGCTGGGAGTGGTCGGCGGTCTCTACCCGGCCGTGTGGGCCACGCGAATGATGCCGATGGATGCAATCCGCCGCGGCTGACGCAGTTCCCTCTCCCGGTGTGGCGAGGGTTAGGGAGAGAGGCGACGGCGGCTCTTCAGGCCAGAATCTCGCGGATCGGCGTGCCTGCGATCAGATGGTGCGGACGATTGAGCTGGTCGTGAATGTCCGTGTCCGGGGCGACGCCCAGCAGGTGATACAGCGTCGCAGCGAAGTCGCCTTGAGTGCGTGGCGATTCGGCGGGATAGGCGGCGGAGTTGTCAGACGCTCCGTAAATTGTGCCGGGACGAATGCCCGCTCCGGCAACGGCCAGTGAATACACCCACGGCCAGTGATCGCGGCCAGCTCGTTTGTTAATTGCCGGGGTGCGACCGAACTCAGCGTTGATGACCACCAGCGTGTCGGACAGCAGTCCGCGGTACTCCAGGTCGGTGAGCAGGCCATACACTGCCGTATCAAGCGTCGGGCCGAGCGAGTTCTTCATCGACTTGAAGTTGTTGCTGTGAGTGTCCCACGAGCCTCGTGGCGTGTGGCAGTAACTGACATTCACGATGGGGACACCAGCTTCGATCAATCGTCGGGCAAGCACACAGCGCTGTCCGAACTCCGTCGAGCCGTATGTCTCACGCAACGGCTTTGGTTCGGCGGCCAGATCAAATGCCTGCCGTGTGGCCGGTGAACTCAGCAACGAGAACGCCCGCTGATAATACGAATCGAGATCCGCGGCCCCGGCGAACTCGTCGATCGCCCGCCGCTGTTCATCGAACTGCCGCAGTAGATTCTGCCGGTCGCTGATGCGGATGGTCGACAGTTCCGTCGCCGGTTGGACGGCGTTGATCTGAACATCGTCGCCGCGCAGTTTCTGATCCACGGCGAAGTGACCGTGCCGGGCTCCCAGGAATCCCGGCAATTGACCATGCAGCACTGTGCCATTGCTGCGTGTCATCAGCGGGCCGATCCGGACCCAACTGGGAAGGTGCGCCGGAGCCGGACGCAGAGAATCGACGACGGCTCCAATGGGCGGGAAGTCTGAGTCGGCCGGCGGAAAGTCGGTCTGCTTGAATCCCGGTGGATGAGTGTGTCCCGTCTGAGCGGGCAGGCAGGCTGTGACATGGTTCGGGTTCGAATGTGACATCGAACGCACGACCGCCATGCGATCCGCCAGCGTCGCGCACTTCGGCAGCATCTCTGAAAACAGGACACCGGGTAGACTGGTGGAGATCGCTCCGAACTCGCCTCGCACGGCGGACGGGCCATGCGGTTTTGGATCGAACGTCTCTTGTTGCGGATGACCTCCATGCAGGTAGAGCATGATCATGCGACGGGCACGACCGAAAGTCCCATTCGATTCGACGGCCCGAGACTGCTGACGAAGCAGCGCTGGCAGCGTCAAACTCAGTCCCGTCGCCCCACCCAGGCGAATCACGTCGCGGCGCGAGACAGGTCCCGCGCAACGGTCTGTGTTATTTACGCATTCATGCGAGGGCATGGTATTTCCGACTGTGCTCAGAAGCGTGACGACGATTGCAGGAGTCACTGTATCGCGATTGCACGGCCTGCATCAATGTGCGTCACTCTGGAGGTGAGGACCTCTGGAGTTCAGTTCCGGTGAAACAGGCGTTCGACAGGAGAGCAAGATTATGAAAACTCGACGGGCGTCTCTCAGACCGGCCTGCGATTCGTCATCGGTTGAATAAACAGCAGGCGAATTGGTTATTCTGGCCCGGCGATTCAGTATCGAGACTGGTCAGCTTTTCGCGACGATCAGAGTGGTCGCGCGTGCCAGGCAACTCGGCAACACGGACGTGACGTATCAACTGCCGGTAAACTCATTATGGACCATGCTCTGTGCCCACACTGCGTGAACTGACCGACGAACTACTGCGACAGGAAGACGCGATCCGCCAGGGCGGCGGTGCGGAGGGACAACAGCGGCAGCGTCGGCATGGTCGCCTGCCGGTTCGTGAGCGGCTTGCGCTACTGCTCGACCCGGGACAGCCATTCCTGGAATTCGGTCTGTGGGCGGCCCACGGGATGTATTCAGAATGGGGTGATGTGCCGGCGGCCGGTATTGTCACCGGGATCGGTTTCGTCAGCGGGCGACCCTGTCTGATTGCCGCCAGCGACGCGACGGTCAAGGCGGGAGCGATGTTTCCGCAGTCGGTCAAGAAACTGTTGCGAGCGCAGCGGATCGCGTCCCGGTTTCGTCTGCCCCTGATTTACCTGGTGGACTCGGCGGGAGTGTTCTTACCGCTGCAGGCGGACGTCTTTCCCGACGAAGACGACTTCGGCCGCATCTTTCGCAACAACGCCGTGTTGTCGGCGGCCGGCATTCCCCAATACGCCGCCGTGATGGGCAACTGCATCGCCGGCGGAGCGTACCTGCCTGTGCTGTGCGACGAAGTGCTCATGACGGACGGCAGCCAGCTCTGCCTGGCCGGCCCCGCGCTGGTTAAGGCGGCCATCGGACAGACAGTCGATCCGGAAGAGCTCGGCGGTGCTGCCATGCATGCGGCGATCAGTGGCACTGTCGACTTTCATGAGCCAGATGATGAGTCGTGCCTCAAACGACTGCGGTCACTTGTCGATCTCCTGCCACGTCTTCGAGACACGGAGATGGAGCGACAGGGAGATGGGGAGACAGGAGGGACCAATGACGACGCTCCCGATCTCCCATACTCTCCTTCCAGCTCTTCCGACCGCCTCTACGACCTCGTGTCGGCTGACGGTCACGGTGAGTACGACATGCGTGACGTGATCGCCTGCATTGTCGATGGCGACACGTTGCAGGAATACAAAGCCGAATTCGGTCAGACTCTTGTTACCGCATTTGCCAGAATCGGTGGACATCCCGTGGGGATCGTCGCCAACCAGAAACACGCCTGCAAAACGGCCAGCGGAGAATTACAGATTGGCGGCGTGCTGTATCCCGAAGCGGCTGACAAAGCCGCGCGTTTCGTGATGAATTGCAATCAGACGCGCGTACCAATTGTCTTTCTACAGGATGTGCTGGGCTTCATGGTCGGCAAACAGGCCGAGCAGGCAGGCATCATTCGAGCTGGAGCAAAACTGGTTAACGTCGTGAGTAATTCAATTGTGCCGAAGCTGACGGTAATCATTGGTGGTTCGTTCGGTGCGGGCCACTATTCCCTGTGTGGAAAAGCCTACGACCCCGCACTCATTGTCGCGTGGCCGTCGGCGAAGTATGCCGTTATGGGCGCAGCACAGGCGGCGGAAACCCTGCTGGCCCTGCAGCTTCGCGACGCCGAACGCTCAGGTCGGACACTCTCCGAAGAAGAAACGGCCGAACTGCGACAGTCCATCAGTGAGAGTTATACAGCTCAAACAGATATCCGCTTCGGAGCGGCTCGTGGTTGGGTCGACGCCATTATTGCTCCGGACGAAACGCGTCTCTGGCTGAAGACGGCACTCGACATTCTGCCGCCGGTGACGGACGGTAGCTTCCAGACAGGAGTGCTACAGGTATGAGGTCACACGCATGACGCAACCGGTTCGAATCGGGAATGCGCAGGCCTTCTGGGGCGACCGCGGAGATGCGGCGGCAGAGATGCTGACGTGCGAGCCGAACCTTGATTACCTCACGCTGGATTATCTGGCCGAAGTGTCGATGGCGATTCTCGCTGTCCAACGCGAGCGAGACCCGGACGCCGGGTTTGCCCGTGACTTCGTCGATGTCGTGCGGTCGCTTGCGCCGTACTGGTCGTCCGGAGGACGCTGCCGGCTGATCGTCAACGCCGGCGGACTGAACCCTATCGGTTGTGCGGAAGCGTGCCGAACAGCTCTCGAAGAGATCGGATGCCGATCGCTGCGTCTGGGTGTCGTGTCGGGTGATGATGTTCTGGAACTCGTGCATGACACGACCGATGATCCTGCTTCGCAACAGTTCAACAATCTCGATACCGGAGCTTCAATCAACGAGGTGAGGGAACGATTCGTCACGGCGAACGCGTACCTTGGCGCCGCGTCGATTGTTGAAGCGCTCGCCGGAGGGGCCGACATCGTGATTACTGGCCGCGTCGCCGATCCCTCGCTGGTCGTGGCGGCGTGCATCCATCATTTCGGTTGGACTGATGACGATTTCGATCAACTGGCCGGTGCGACTGTCGCGGGACATTTGATCGAATGCGGAACTCAGGTCACCGGCGGGATCAACACCGACTGGCTCAACGTGCCCGATCCGGCGCATCTCGGGTTTCCCATCGTTGAAGTGTCCAGCGACGGCAGTTGCGTTGTTACCAAGCCACGCGGCACTGGCGGCTGTGTCACAGAACTGACCGTCAAAGAACAACTTGTCTACGAAACTGGCGACCCGTCAAATTATCTCAGTCCGGACGTAAGGGTTTCGTTCCTGACGCTGCTGGTGGAAGACCTCGGCAGCGATCGCGTGCGAGTCAGCGGCGCGAGCGGGACACCACACACACCAACGTACAAGGTCAGCGCCACGTTTCGCGACGGATTCCGGTCAGCCGGAATGCTGACGATTGTCGGCCGAAACGCAGTCGAGAAAGCACAGCGGTGTGGTGAGCTGGTTCTACAACGTGTCCGCGAGGCGGGTTTCGATTTACGGGGCAGCGTCATCGAATGTCTTGGCAGCGGCGCATGCGCCGCTGGGATGCTCGACTCTTCAAACGTGCGCGAAACCGTATTAAGAGTCGCCGTTGAAGCGGACTCGCACGACGCTGTCGAACGATTCTCGCGAGAACTCATGCCGCTCATCACGAGTGGTCCGCAGGGGACAACGGGTTACGCCGAAGGCCGCCCGCGAGTCCATCCAGTGATCCGCCACTGGCCTTGCCTGATTTCCCGGAACGAAGTCACGCCGCGCGTCGAGGTATTCTCAAGTTCTGAAACCTCAAACAGCGTCGAGTGGCCGGGGTCGAATGCGGCACGCCCACCGTCACCCGACTTTCCGGCTTCCACGATGTCGGTTCGCGAACAAACGGCGACGCTGTACGACATCGCCTGTGCTCGCAGCGGGGACAAAGGGGCAAACGCCAACGTCGGTGTCATTTGTCGAAACCCGGACCATTGGGAGTTCCTCCGCACATGGCTGACAACCGACCGCGTGGATGCATTCTTTTCACCACTGGGAGTCGATTCCGTCAAGCGGTTTGAGTTGCCCAATCTCGGCGTACTGAATTTCACCCTGCAGGGTGTTCTTCGAAACAGTTTGCGGACTGACGCACAGGGTAAGACTCTCGCCCAGCTTCTTCTCGAAATGCCGCTGCCGAAAGATGCCGTGCCTTTGACTCGTGATTCCTGAGACGAGCACTCACAGGGGAGCCTATGACCGCGCTGATTCTTACTCAGACGATTGAGCCGGGAATCGTGTCAGTGACAATGAACCGGCCTGATCGACGGAACGCACTCAGCATTGATCTGCTTGACCAGCTTTGTGTTGAGATCGGACGCCTGACAGACGATCGGACGAACCGTGTGGTGATCCTGCGAGGTGCCGGACCCGTGTTCTCAGCCGGGCTCGATCTGCTCGAAGCGGCCGATAGTTCCGTCGTCGAGCGTTCGGCGAAGGCGGTCCAGCGGGGACTCAACACGTTGCGCGAAACGCCGCTGATCGTCATCGCCGCCGTGCAGGGTGGAGCGTTCGCAGGTGGAGCGGGAGTGATGGCAGCCTGCGACATTGTGGTCGCCGCCGCCGATGCGAAAGTCGGTTTTCCGGAAGCCCGCCGCGGTCTGCTTCCGGCGTTGATCTGCGGCGTACTGAAACACAAAGTCCGCGAGGGCGACCTGCGTGACCTGTTACTCGCGGGTGACGTTATTGACGCGAGCCGAGCCCAACAGGTCGGTCTCGTCCAGCGAGTCGTGCCGGCCGACCAATTACTGGACGAGGCTGTTGGTGTCGCCCGGTCTGTTGTGGCTGGTGGTCCCGAGACCATTCGACAAACGAAATCGCTCATCAACCAGACATTCCACGTCGGCAATGAGAATGCGAACGAGTCTCTGATTGAAACGCACCTCGCCGCACGGAACAGCAAGGAAGCCCGTGAGGGACTGGCAGCCTTCATCGAGAAACGCGAGGCGAACTGGTAACGGTGATAGAGTCAGTTTCGACGAGAGATCAGCGCAGGTCCCGACGTCGAATTTTGCCCGTTGTTGTCATGGGAAGCGCATCCATGAATTCAATTTCTCGTGGATACTCGTGTGCCGCCAGGTTGTGTTTGACGAAATCCTGAATCTCACGGCTCAATTCAGTGGAGGCTGCGAAGCCCTCGGCAAGTTGCACAAAGGCTTTCACGATCTGGCCTCTCAGCTCGTCCGGTGCCGGCACAACGGCCGCCAGTGCAACCGCCGGGTGTTTAATGAGACTCTCTTCAATCTCAGTTGGGCCAATGCGATAGCCGGCACTGATGATCACATCGTCTTTGCGGCCCTTGAACCAGAATCGCCCGTCCTCATCCTTGACACCCAGGTCACTGCTGCACGCCCAGTCGCCTTTGAATTTCGCCTCTGTCGCCGCGGGGTTGTTCCAGTACTCCAGAAAGAACACTGGATCGTCGCCGCGCTGGAAGGCGATCTCTCCCATTGAGCCGGGCGGCAAGACATTTCCGTCGTCGTCGATGACCTCCACCGTGTGACCGGGATAAGCCCGGCCCATGGATCCGGGGATGACATCCAGGATTTCCTGACAATTGCCAATAACGTAGTTGGCTTCCGTCTGCCCATAAATTTCGTTGATCGACGCCCCCAGCTCCTGCGTAGCCCATGCGAGTGTCTCTGCCCCCAGGGCTTCGCCGCCACTCATCACCGTACGCAGATTGAGCTGGAATCGCTCCCGGATGTTCGAGACTTCTCGCATCATCTTGAGCACAGTCGGCGGCAGGAATGCATTTCGGATCTGATACTTCTCGATCAGGTGCAGTGCGTGTTCCGGATCAAACTTCCGCGATCGACTGGCCAGGACAGGCAGTCCGAAAAACCAACTGGGCATGAGGATATCCATCAAGCCGCCAATCCATGCCCAGTCCGCCGGAGTCCATGCCACATCGCCAGGCTGCGGGTAGAAGTTGTGCGACAGGATAAATCCTGGCAGATGGCCGAGCAGATATCGGTGGGCGTGCAGCGCGCCTTTGGGAGGCCCCGTCGTCCCCGACGTGTAAATGATGATCGCAGGATGGTCGGCCGACGTCCTGACCGTTTCGAATTCAGATGATGATCGCCGCAACGCCTGATGAAAATCGACCTCATCATGCTCAGGTGATCCGTCCACCAGGAAGACCTGCTCGAGCGCCGGCAAGGCGTCACGGATTGCGTGGATCTTCGGCCGATTTTCGGTGTCCGTCACGACGGCCTTCGTACCGGAATCAGAAAGCCGATACTCGAGCGCCTCCGGGCCGAACAGGTTCGCCAGTGGGACGGCAATTGCGCCGAGCTTGTAAATGGCGATGTGCGCAACGGCCGTTTCCGGTCGTTGGGGCAGCACAATGCCAATCCGGTCACCACGTTGAATTCCCAGCGCCGCAAGCGCATTGGCAAACCGATTGGCGTTCTGCTGAATGTCGCGGAAGGTATGTCTTTCCTCGCGTCCGGAATCGTCTTCGTAGTACAGCGCAATTCGGTCGGGGTCTGACACGTGCCGGTCGCAAACCGCCTCGGCCATATTGAACGTTTCTGGGACGTCCCACCGAAACTCTTCGACGATGCGGTCCCAGCTCCCGAGACTCCGGTCGATAAAGCTCATCCAGCCATCCTTTACGGACTCGGCGAGACCCGAATGACGTCAAGGGCCGTGGACGTCGGATCCCGCGGATTGAACACGGCCCTGACCTGCATGCAGATCGTCCCCCGTCGCAGCCGCGTGGTCAAGAAAACGGACGCCGCGTGACTCCAGTGGTTGCAACACAAGCTTCACCGCTTGAGTGCCATCAAGACATATCCGACGACCGTTCCCGGTCGTCGCATCGTTTCCTCTGCCAGGATTACACGCCGATGCTCGCATCGTACGCGCGGATCCTCAATGATCCGGGTCGGAGCCATCTCCGTGCTCGTCCTCATCCGTTGCCATCGACCTGCGGAAGGAGAAGTCATGCCGACTCGGTTTTCTGCCTTCGTATTGTCAGTTGCTTATGCCTGCGGCGCGTCGCACGCCGCTGAAGCGATTCCAAACGACGAGTTCGATCATATCCGCGCTCAGATCGCACCGCAGGAAGGCGAGTCCAGGCATCTGGACGACGTGCCATGGGTAGCAACGCTGTGGGAAGCGCGACAGAAAGCGGCGGCCGATGGGAAACCGATATTTGTATTTGCCACCGGATATCATCCACTGGGGGTTTGCTGAGGAATGGGTGGCGGAAACCGGTCCGGTTTCTTCAAGAATCCTGAAAATGCGGCGTTGATCACAAATCACTGTGTGCCGGTGGCGATCGACACATATCGAGCTGGTCGCGCGACGGACGCCGAGGCTGAATTCGGCGAGCGCGTATCGGAAAATGCAACAAATAATTTCACGCTCGTGACAGCCGACGGAAAGGTGCTGGGAAGCTGTTTGCGTGAATCGCTTGCCAGTCTGCTTGAAAAGTGGAACGCGTTACCAGCCGAGCAACGTCAGCCAGGTGCGATAAAAGTCCCCGAGTTGCGCGGACGTGATGCGCGTTGGGCATGGGCGGACCCACCCGCCGGAAGCATCGTCCTGAAGGTCTTTGCGCGCAATCTGAAACGGGACGGGGACGCACACCTTGTTCGTGGCGATTATCTGTACCCCAAGTCGTGGCCGAGCAAAGACGCTTATCGCGACTCTCTTTGGATTACCCGTTCCGAGTGGCAGGCGCTCGTGCCGAAGAATCCGCAGTCCGGCGATGTCGTGAATGTGCCGGATACGTTGAGGCAGAGGGTCTTTCGATTTTGTTTGAACGAACGCTTTCGCACTTACGATCGACCGTGGAAACCGGACGAGTTGCGCGGTGGAAAAATTTCTGTCACCGTCAATGAGGTTTCGAAAACCCGCGTGCGCTTGCGCTTCGATGGTTTTGCCAGCATTGCTTCGGACGCTGACACCAGGATGGCGACCAATGGTTATGACGGAAGCCTGCTGGGCTGGCTGGAGTATGACCGCGACAAACAGCAGTTCACCCGCTTCGATGTCCTGGCACTCGGCGAAAGCTGGTGGAACGAACCGAGCAGTGATCCGGCATTCGCAGAGTTATTTGCGAAGAACTTCGGCCGAATTACCGTTGGCGTATCCTTTCAACTTGCGCCGCCAGGATCCGGCTTCGCACGAATCCCGCCTGGCTCGCACTTCGCCTGGTCCAAACGAAAAGACTACCTGGGCAAGAGTCCCGAAGAATAGTGTTGGTGAGACGTTTCTAACTCGGCAGACTATTTCGGGAACTCATGCCATGAAGCATGCTATTGGGTCGGCGCTGCTACTGTCTTGTCTGTTCACAGTATCGGCCGGATACGCTCACGCTCAGGGTCGCCAGGCGGTGAAGCTGGAGAACCCCTTCGCGGCTCACCACCGATTGCAACCTGTTAGCTCGGTGCTGACGGTAACAAAACCACCAACAAGTCCGCGTCAGAATACTGGTCGAAAGACGGTGCCCTCGCGTCCAGCGTCTCTCAGAATGAAAGTGAGTGTGAGACGGCAATCAACGCTCTCGAAAACTCACTGCGCCGCCAAACTCATTCTGTACGTATATGACGTGATCCTTGCAAGCTATGCATGGATATGTAAATGTGCCACTGCTTACGTAACGTGATTCTTGCACTGCCGTCAAGTCGAGACGCCGAAGGGGAGTGAACATGAGCACTTATTCACAGCCTTCCATGTGGGCGACGCTCTTATCGAATTTGCCGAAAATCTGCCGTGAGGCGTCAGAGCCACTGGTCGCCTTAGAGAAATCCATGCGTTCTCTCCTGACACGAGCGGAGCGCGAAACCGTCACGCTCTATCGCCCAGTGCAGAGATCAACGGCGAATCGGTTGGCAGTCGTGTCCATCTCAAGTACCGAGGAGACTTCGTATCCGCCGCTAAGCGAAACCGTATTCCAGAATCTAAGCCGCGATGCTCAATTGATCTTCGATCTGAGAACTGACCCGTCAGGTGCGGAACACGTGGTGTTGTCACTCGCCGAACCGCAGGTTGCATTGGCAATGCCCAACTAGCATTGGCAATGCCCAACTATCCGGGGTTACGTGCTACCCTATCGGACGACCCAGAGTCCGCGCTGGACTACTTGAGCATGGTTGCGCTGCTCCTCGGAACCAATGAGCAAGAAAACACATCGCGCCAACACTCACAACGACGCCGGGCAACCCAGCAGATTGCTACTCTGACTGGGCCTCCACAATCGGTTGCTCGCGAACTCTGTGTGATCTGGCAACATCTGACTGGCGCTCTCGCTGCCAGAATGTGGCTGCATAATTCAAGCATCGGCACACTTGATCTATTTGAAGAGTCGTTCAAAGAGGGATACAGAGAGTTGAAACGAAACCTCTGTAACACACTTCCAGTCAAGTCTGTGGCAGGACACGCTCTCAGCACGGGCCAAGTCCAAATTCTTCGCGACCCGCGTACGCTTCCCGACTGGTACCCAGACCCCGAATTCGACCGATTAGCAGACAAAGCACTCGGCCTAGTCTGCATTCCCCTAATGACTAACCCGTTCTCAGAAGGCGGCACCGACGGGACTTGTATCGGAACAATCGACATGCACGTCACAGATGTCGGCGTGATCGATCACCCGCCCGAAAGTCTACTTCTATTGGGCCAACATACTGCGGCTGCCATTCAGCGTTCCCGGTCTTCCGATCGCCGCGAGGCAGTGGAAACAATCAACGGAATCGCCTTGGGCCTAATCGCACCAGACGCGTCGTCATTGCGAAGTCCGATCGCGATGAAGGCAGAGTTCTTGAATGCTGTCAAAGACCTCGTATGCGAACGCACAAATGCGCATGCAGTGTCCATATTTGAGGCCGATGACTCTGGGCAAAGACTTCGGTGCTGCGCGACAACTGGTCTTGAACACCCTCACAACGCCCTCCCGTTCGATGACATTACATATGCCCCTGGCGAAGGTGTCACAGGGACGGTCTTCCACGACAACGCCGCGCTCATTTCTGCCGACGTCCAGTCTGACCCGAATTACAAAGGGAAGTATTGTGAAACATCCACACTCAGCGATCGGCTCGGCAGGAGGGGGCCATTTATCGCAGTACCACTTCCCGGCAGTAACCGTTCACGGTCTCCAGGAAGGCGCGCACGTCGATCGGCGGGGAGTGCTATCGGGAGCCGTTACTGCGATAATGGGAGCAGTGTGGGAGGCGATAAGCCACCAAGCCAGGCGGATACCGCGCTCGACAGGAATTCGAAGGGCGAACGACCCCGCTGGCGGCACGTCGCGATGACTGTCCAGATGCGCTCCAGCCAGCGGCGACCCCATTCGCTCCGCGTTCCTTGAGTCATTTTCCGGTCGATCACGACAAAGCGAATCGGCTGCTCCGCCACATTGTTCGTCGGATCAATGCCCGGAGTGGTAATAAACCTCAGGTAGCTGTCTCCATGCAGACGAAACCGATTCGCGAGGTTCTGAGATTCCCGGATGTTCGGAACACGCGTAATCGCTTCCCCCAGCACCAGGTTGCCGGAATCCTCGAGTTTGCCTGCAAACTCGTCCGCCGGATAATCATCTCGACGGTGGAACAATGAAAACAGCTCACGCACCGCCTTCAGAACCCGCTTCCCATAACGTCGGTTGCGTTTGTCCGGGTGTTCGGCCAGAAACTTCAGGTCGCGGATCAGGTGCGCCAGGCAGAACTGCAGCAGCACGTCAAAATCACCCATGAACTTGCGGTAGGCACTGAAGTAGTCACACCCGATGACACCTGCGAACGCTTTTCCCAGGACGTCTACCAGAACCTGCGAGCCACGGGATTCATCAATGCGGAACAGACTGAACAGTGCCGACCGGAACACCCAGGTCCACAGTCGTCGGCCCTTCTCCTTGTGTCCGGTTTCGTCGATATTGAGGATCGGCTGCTCGCGCAGGCTCTGCAGGAGTTCCTCATACGTTCCCTCCAGTATGCCACTCACACTGCGACACACTTTGGCCAGGTAACCGGTGCTCAGTCCGATGCCACACACATCCCGGAGGAAGTCCCGAACCATTGTGTACGACGCGTGCATCGGTCCCTTGAGATACGCAATCATTGACCTCAGAAGCGGCCCACACAGGCCGGCCTTCCGGACGTCTTCCGGCAGCGGGGTGTAATGCGTCAACTGGCAGGCGTGACACCACACGGCCATCGCCCGGTGCTCAGTGACCACAGGACTGATCACGAGTTCGATCTGTTGCGTGATCCGCGGCGGTTCGTCAGTGGGCACGACGTCTCCGCCACAATGAGGACACTCCTGAGCGTGGTACTCGAACGCGCCGTCGAGATCGTCCTCCGGGACCAGGGGCCGCAGATGACGGTCGTGTCCCGGCTGCCCGCCGGGTTTTCGTTTTGATCCGTCCCGCTTCTTCCCACGCTTCCCATTCGCCGACTTATCGGGCGGCGGATTGGTAATATCGCTGGACGGAGGCTTCGACGAGTTTCGGGAGTTCTTCTTTGCAGCGGCGAGTTCCGCTTCGAGCACGGCGAGGCGCTCCTGCAACCGAGCCAGTTGCTGGCTCAGTTCGAAACACTGCGGGCAGTTGGTGGCGGTCTTCCCTGACGGCGTCATAGCAAGCGAACTTTACAAGACGACGCCAAACACACGAAGACCAGTCGTCACACCGTGAACGGTTACCTCAGTTGTTTGACCTTACCGGACACTCATGCGCTTCTCGGTTGGTCCCCTGGCGTGCAACTGCCAGGTCCGTTCTTCCGACGGTGTGGTGGAGTTTCCATCAAGAAGCTAGACGTCTCATCAGCAAGCTGATCTTATACAACTGCACCTTGACCACGCAGAGTCGCACGCAGCAACTCAATATCAAGTGTCCGCGGTGTGACATCCTGCTTGATCGAGAGGGCTGCTGCGGTGCCCGCGGCTTCGCCGGTCGCGTAACACGGAGGAATCACGCGGGCCGATGCCGCTCCTTCGTGGTCGGCGGAAATTGGCCGACCGGCGACCAGTAGATTGCTGACCTGACGTGGTACGAGACAACGGTACGGGATTTCGTAGTGATCGGAACGAATCCCCTCCAAACGACCGCGCGGCCCTTCAGGGTCGTGGATGTCGATGGGATACGAACACTGGGCGACACCGTCATCGAACCTGCGTCCTTCGAGCACGTCCTGTCCGTTGAGCACATAGTCTCCCAGAATGTGTCGCGTTTCGCGTATGCCAACCTGACTCGCGGTCGCAATCAACTGTGCGTCTTCCAGGCCCGGGCAATGAGATCGCAGGAAACGCACTAAGTCCCAGGCCTGCCGTCGACTCTCGATCTCGGCACGAGACAAGTCATCCGGGTTGGTTCCATCGATATTCTGAACGCGAGTCGTGTTGATTCGCCATTGCCCCGGAGTCGGTTCACGATAGAGATTCAGAAACTCTCTCTCCAGTGTCCACTCGCCGCGAGCTCTCGCCTTCTTGACAATGCACTCAAACAGACGCTCTCCCGGGTGCAGGATCTCGTGTTCCCGCATCCAGTTTGCTACCTCGTCGTCATTCACATTACCAATGGACAAGAACAGCGTGACGGGCATCATCCTGCCGTCTTGGCGCCGGCCCATTTCAAATGGTGCGCCCGCTTTGACGGAAATGTCGCCATCACCTGAAGTGTCAATCACGACTTTCGGCCGCAGCAGACCGAGACCGGCCTTATCGAGAATGACGACTTCGGTAATCCGTTCGCCCTGCATCACGACGTCCACAAAGGATGTGTGAAATCGTATTTGTGCGCCCGAGTCGCAGACCATTTCCAGGGCCGCCATCTTGAGCGATTCCACATGAAACGGAGTCACGTTGGCATGGCCCAGCTTGATGAACGATGACCACGCCGTGCCGGGTTCAGTCGTCGAGGGATCCACAGCGCCACCCATCGCGACCATTCGGTCGATGACCTCCTGGAAGATGCCGGCGACCAGTTGCCGTTTGCCGTCTGCGGTGTAGGACGTCATGAAAGGTCCGACCATGCCAGCCGTAGAAGTGCCTCCCAGAAAGCCATATCTCTCGACCACTACGGTCGACGCACCGTTCCGGGCCGCAGCAGACGCTGCGGCAATCCCCGCTGACCCACCGCCGATCACGGCGACGTCCACGGCAGCACGTAGTGGAATGCTCCACGTCCGGCTGACTGTTTCAGGAGTATCCGACATGTCAACGAGTCCATCTGAAAGTAGTCGACGCCCTGAGCGGTCACTCCGCTTTCCCAGGTAAGGCACGGACTTCATGACCCTGGTAGTAGAGCAGATGTCGGAACAAGCAGTGGGGCCATGTCCCGGTCAAAGTCAGACTTCGCCTCTGTCAGGACCAACATCAATGGAATCGCAACCAGCACCAACCGAACGGATCCCACAATCCACGGCTTTCGGTGTCGCAGTAACCGGATCTCGGTCGCCCAGCAGAGGAGTGGGGCCAGTAGTATGGCCAGCGCACTGACGGCCGAAAGCTCGCCAAAGAAATGACCAATGAACAACTGACCGAACAGACCTGCCACTCCGATTCCAAGGATCGCTTGTCCGCCGCAGTCTACCGGCATGCTGGAACGCTTCGAGATCAGCCAGGCTCCCACGGTCGTAGCCGCAACTGTCGCGGCCAATGGGAAAGCCGCCGCTCCGCCTTTGATGTATCCCGCCATCATCACAGTCAAGCCACCGCACAGTGATGACAGACTCAAAGCGAATGGAATTGAGACTCCGGGAGAACGCCGCAACAGCCAGGACAACAGACTCCACAATCCTGCCAACGCGACGCTCGACACGACCATTGCCGTGCCGACCTGCCACAAGGTCCACTCGTTGTCGGTGCCGTTCAGGTAAACGGAGCGGTGTAGCAGAATTCTCGGGATCGCTGCAACGAGGCTCAGTCGCAGGAACGATGCAACCCAATTCGGCACACGGAGAAATCCTGCGACCAGCTCGATGACCAATGCCACTGGAATGACGATTTCCAGAAACCGATCGAGCGCATTCACGGGGGGCCATGCCAATCGCAATGACAACACGTAGTAGCCCGCCGTAAGACCGAAGCCGATTCCCAGGACACACGCGGAATTCAGCCACGTCGTGCCTGAGGATCGTCGCAAACCCGCCATCGCCAGCACGGACATCGCACTGACGATGGCGGCTGTGGCCATCGCTTTATAATACAGCAGCGGGTCGGGCATCGGCTATTTTCGCACGCCTTCACAGTCGATCATGATCAGAGCCTCATCACCGATCGGGCCGATTGCGTTCTTGTCGAAACCATAATCACTGCGTTTGAGGGAATGCTCGGTCGAGAATGCAACGCGTTTCACTTTCCCGAAGTCATGCTCCTTGCCGCCCATCAACACCAGTTTGACCTTCCTGGTCGTGCCGTGCATCGTGAAGTTGCCCGTCACTTCGAACCCGCCCTTGATGACCTTGGTGCTTGTGCTTTTGAATTCGATCGTCGGGAACTGCTTCGTATCGAAGTAGTCCGGTTGCCTGAGGTGTGCGTCGCGCGCTTTGTTTGCCGTATCAACGCTGTCGGTTTTAATCGACAGCGCGAACGTCGATTTCTCCGGATTCTCCCGATCGATCGAAAACTTCCCGGAGACCTCATTGAAGCGGCCATGAATCCAGCTGATACCAAGATGCCGGGCCTTGAAGCTGACCGAGGAATGCACCAGGTCGTAGTCATATTCGTCAGCTGCTGAGGCGGTCCTGCCACCAGCGAAGACAAGACTTCCGACCACAAATGTCAGAGTCCACACTGAAATACATTGGCGCATGAGATGGTTCCTTTTGAGAGAGGATTGGAAATCAACACCGGAAATATGTTCCGAGTGCTGAGAGCATACCGTCACAGCGTTCGCCCTTACACGCACCTCACGCCGTCATCCGTAATCGCTAGCGCGTAGGGCCACAGGAACTCAGCCGAACTCCACACTGTTTTCGGCACTGGAGTTGCGTTCCAATGGAGTCTCCGATTTCAGCCGCTTGAATTCACGTGACTCGACGCGGAAGCTGGTCGCTTATCCTTCGCACGACCGAGTTTCCAAAGCAGATCATGCTCCAGCCCTGCCGCATTCTGCTTGCGGCCCTTGATGGCTGGGCTAACATTGACAAAGACGGACGCCCAACTATGGCGTTACCGGAAGGGCAACCAATTCGTGAACTCGTCTGATGTCTGTCGCCGCTTTGGTCTGATAACGCTGACCGCGTGCTTGTGGTTTTATGTCACGGGCGTGCTGGGAGCGGGCGAGGAATCCGTTGTTCGCAACGAACGACCGCTGCATGAGTTGATTGACGAGCACATCGAAGCGGGTTGGAAAGAGGACAATCTACGCCCCGCAGTGCTTGCTTCAGACGCTGAGTTTCTACGTCGAGTCTTTCTCGATCTGACCGGAATTATTCCGGCAGCAGATATTGCTCGGAAGTTTCTGGATGATGACTCACCGGAGAAACGGGCGAGATTGATCGACCGGTTGCTCGACAGCCCAGAATACTCGCTGCACATGGCACGCGTCATGGACGTCATGCTGAACGAACGTCGCATTGCGACAATCCGCTCCTATAACGTTCCCAGCAGCGAGTGGCTCGACTTTCTCACGTCGTCATTTGCCGAAAACAAACCTTGGGATCAGCTTGTCCTCGAAATTCTTTCGACCGATGGCACCGACCCAGTGACAGGTCCGGCTGCCAGGTTCTACCTGTCACGTGACGTGAAGCCCGATCTCCTCACACGCGATGTGGGACGATTGTTTCTGGGAGTGGATCTGCAGTGCGCCCAGTGTCACGACGACCCTCGATACGTCGACTACAAGCAGGCGGACTACTTTGGCATTTACGCGTTTGTCAGCCGACTCTCTTTATTTCACGACAAGGACACAAAGCAGACCCTGCTGGCGGAGAAAGCCGAAGGCAATGTGACATTCACGTCGGTCTTCACGGGTTCAAAAGGCGAGACAAACCCACGACTTCCTGGCGGCGTGATGATTCCCGATCCGGACCTGGAAAAAGAACAACAATACAAGGTCGCTCCTGCCAGCGGAGTTCGTTCTGTTCCGGGTTACAGTCGTCGGCTGCAGCTTGGTCAGCAGTTGCCACGTCGCGAAACCGCTGGATTCTCGTTGAATATCGTCAATCGACTCTGGGCTCAGATGCTGGGTCGCGGCCTGGTCGAACCATTGGATCTGCGACATGCAAAGAATCCGCCGTCGCATCCAGAGCTGCTCAGTCTGCTGGCACAGCGATTCGAATCGCTGGACTACAACATCAAGGCCCTGCTCCGCGAACTGGCACTCACTCGGACGTACCAGCGGTCCAGCCTTCTGCCCGAAAACGCGACCACGATTTCGCCGAACCGCTTTGCAGTCGCGCCGCTGCGTGCGCTCTCGCCCGAGCAGCTCGCCTGGAGTCTGTTGCAGGCCAGCGGACGTCTGTCAGTGCATCTCAAGGAAGCGGATCAGCGACTGAAGTCAGAAGACCCGAAATATTACGACATTCTGCGCCGGACATGGAAATGGAACAAAGAGGCTTACGATCGGTTTGGGCGCGACGTGAACTCGGTCGCCGCTGTATTCGCAGTCATGCCAGGAAATCCAGAAGGTGCATTTTCTCCGACAGTCGATCAGGCTTTGTTTCTACTCAACAGCGATACGCTGCCGGTAGCACTCAAGCCGGATGCGGGAACGTTGATCGACGGACTGGTGAAAGAACAATCGTCCGACGACTTAGCCGAGGTGATGTTCCTGAGCATCTTCTCGCGTCGGCCCGACGAAAAGGAGATTGCTGAAGTTCGCGATCACCTGCATGACGTACCTGCCGAGATGCGTGTCGAGGCAATCCGTCAACTGGTCTCTGGCAAGTTGATGTCGGCCGAGTTTCGACTTAATCACTGAAGAGGTCTTTCTCGATGAAACGACTTACAGCCTGCAACCAGTCCGAGCACGTCGTCTCACGCCGTTCGATACTTGCCGGGACAATTGGTGCACTGGGAGCCGGCGTGCTTGGGCAGCCACTTCTGTCCGAGGAATTGCACGCTCGTCGCAAACGACTTCTGATACTGTTTCAATCCGGAGGCGCGAGCCAGTTTGAGACGTGGGATCCGAAACCGGGAACAAAGACCGGTGGTCCGTTTCGAGCGATCTCGACATCGCTGCCGGGTGTTCACATTGGCGAATTGTTGCCGCACACGGCCGGCATCATGCATCGGCTGGCAGTTGTCCGCAGCGTCAATACGCGAATTGCTGACCATTTTCTTGGTCACTACGCGCTGCAGTCGGGACGGAGAGTCCCCGGTTATCCCGTGCTTGGTTCTGCTGCAGCACGTCTACTGGAGCAGCCTGGTGATGTGCTGCCCGGTTACGTGTCGCTGCGACGTGATGGACCTAAAGCGTTTACGGACATCGGCGACGCTGGGTTCCTGGGTCCGAAGTACGAAGCAGTCAAGATCATCAACGGACAGCCGCCGGCCAATCTCGTTCGACCCGCTGCGATCAGCGAATCAACTGAATCTGCTCGCGATGCCATTCGGCGTCGGTCGGACGAACGATTTCTGAGCGGCCGTTCGGCTCGATCAATCCAGGCCTACGGCAACTCGTTCGACCAGGCGGCCGTGTTGATGAAACGCCGCGACATTTTCGATCTGAACAAGGAGCCGGCTGCCGACCGGGAACGATATGGCGACCACGACTTCGGACGGCACTGTCTGCTGGCTCGACGGTTGCTCGAAAGTGGCATCAACTGCGTCAAGGTCGTCCATCATGACTGGGACGCTCACGAAGAGAATTTTCACTGGCACCAGCAGCGGTGCAGTGAGTTTGACGGAACGTTCGCCACACTGATCAATGACTTCGCCGATCGAGGTTTACTGGAAGACACATTGATTGTGGTAACCGGCGAGATGGGACGCACGCCTCGAATTAACAACCGGGCCGGTCGCGACCACTGGGGAAATGCCTGGTCAATGGCAATGGCCGGTTGCGGAATCGAGCAGGGCGTCGTGTATGGGAAAACCAATGAGGACGGCACCAGTGTGGTTGATGGCGAAGTCGATCTGGGCCATCTGTTTCATACCTGGCTGACGGCTCTCGGCCTCGATCCCACCGGTCACTACGACATCGGCGGAGGAGAGAATCAGATTGGAACTCCTGCAGCATCCGCGATCAAGGAGTTGCTGGCGTGACAATTGAGCCCGAGAAGACGCACCTTGTCAAAGAGTTCTCGCACGACGCACCACTGCTGGCGTGTGCGTTCGATCGAACTGGCCAGTTTGTCTTTGCCGGCGGCCGTGATCGGTCAGTGCACTGCTGGGAAATCGCAACGGGTAAGAAGACGGCATTGGATGCTCACGAGACGTGGGTTTGTGCGTTGGTATCCTGGAAGGACTCGCTGTGCACCGCGGACTATTCCGGCCGCGTGATCTGCTGGTCACTCGCGAATGGTCCTCCGGAAATCAAATGGACGATCGAGGCTCATCAGGGAACAGTGCGTTCGGTCGCGGTCAGTCCAGACGAGTCGCTTGTGGCGACCGGTGGCAGAGACGGCAAAGTTCGCTTGTGGTCGGCCGATTCCGGCCAGCCAGTCGCGGAGTTATCCGGCCACGAAGATCAGGTTTACGGTGTCGTGTTTCATCCCGATGGCCGGCATCTGGCCAGTGCTGATCGTCACAGCCAGACTCCGACCGTCAGAATCTGGGAACTGGAAGGTCAACGCGAGAAGGCCAGTCTGGACGCCAGCGACCTCTCCGCGTATCGGCGAGGAGAGAATGTCGAGTGGGGCGGAGTGCGCGACGTCGCCTTCTCTCCAGACGGATCAACCCTTGCCTGTTGCGGGCGGCACAAGTACGCCGGACAGGCGACCGTGCTGCTGTTCGACAATCACACGGGCAAGCAGACTGAAAAACTCGTCAGCACCTTCAAGGCGATCTTCCATCGAGTCACGTTTCATTCCAACGGCTTCTTGATTGCCGCGGGAGGGGACATCAAGTCCGGAGAACTATGGTTCTGGAATCCAACGGAACAGAAGCTGATGCCCGGAAAACCAGTCGCTGCTGACAATGAACCATTGGCCAAGATTCAACTTTCCGGGCCCGCCAACTTCTTTGATCTGCACCCTGATGGACGCCAGATCGCCGTCGCGCATTCGACGGGAAAGTCCACGTACCCCGACGGCGGAGCGATCGGCATCTATGATTTGTCCGCCGCCACCAATGAAGGTTCAACTAACAGCTCCGGGAACTGTTCTATCAACGAAACTCACCGTGCAGTCGCCGCAGCCCAGCTGGCCTGAAGCCAGAGCCGCTCACAATTGTTGAGAGTCAGACCGCGGACCGTGCCATCGACAACCGGGTGTGGCTTGTGGCAGGTCGGCGTATCGCGATCGCCAGCGGGGGCGATCGGAAGCTGCTCGCGGAAGAGGTCAATGCCGGTGTCAGCGGCCGGGAGTTTGGCCCCGGTGAGATCGGCGTCGTCAAAACGAAAATCGTGGTCGTCCTTGGACCAGAAAGCGGGTGTGCGACCAAAAAAGTCGACGAGGCGAGGGAAGCGAAATTGTTCGTGCCATTTTTTACGAAGGTCCGGAAGCGCCGTAGCTGCTGGCCGGTTCTTCGTACGAGGCCAATCGTAGTAGACGATGTCGCCCGTGCCGACAAAGAAATCCGGCTTCAACTCGTTCATCGCGGCAAAGGCGGGATAGCCGAGGCGACGATCCTCGTCGGTGGTCGCGATCGGCACTTTGTTGGCGGAGGTTCCGTCCATGAAACGTTCGTAGATCATGCAGCTGCCGACGCAAAAGCGGACGTCGCGATTTACCTGCGAGCCGGGCAGGGTGCTGAACTGCCGAGTCGGCCCAGTGCGAAACGATTCCTGATCGCGTCCGATGAGCGCGCGGTAGAAGTAGGCCGTGCCGGATTTCAGTCCGGTCAGCTTGGCCCGAATGATGAAATCCTCATTCGCTTTGGCGGAAATCCACGCGGTTCGTTTGGCGGAATTGAACCCGGCATCGGTCGCGTATTCAAAGCACGCCACACCGGGCGCGCCGGGAATATCGCCATTCGTGTCGAGACCGGCGTTAGCGGTGAGGCGGGTTTGCAGGAGGACCGAATCGGCAATGACTTCGCCAGCGAATTCGCCCTGTGCAGCCAGCGGTTGGCTGTCCACCCGGGCATCAGCTTGCTCGATGGGCAGGCGAGCCACTTTTCCACGGAGCCGAATTTTGTCACTGACGGGCTCGCCGGCGCGGACATCCTCCTCGGTAAAAGTCGCCATCAACACTTCGCCGAGGGGAGTGCGCTGGTGATCGTAGATGATGTGAATTCTGCCATCGTCAGCCTGCACGCCATCGGGGTAGGTGACGTCCTCACGTTCGTCGATCATTAAGCCTCCAGTCCAGGAATTGCCGTCATCATTCGACGCGTAGGCCGTGAGTTGCTGGCGTCCGACGCGTTTGTCGAGCGGGCCATGCTTTACCAGGAGCAGACTGCCTGACATCAAACGGCGAACGAAAAAGCGTGAAGTGCAGTGCTTGATTGAACTGCGTTGCACGGGCGCCCATGTCTTGCCCCGGTCGGTGGAAATGGTTTCGGCCAGACCCTGCATCCGTACCAGCATCCACAGTGATCCGTCTTTGCGTTCGACGATCATCGGCTCGTCCGGGCCGCGTTTTTTTGGATCGGCGATGTTGGCGGTGCCGCGAAGTGTAAAGCTTTCACCCTGGTCGTTCGACGCGTAGACCTTAATGCTGTTATCCGTTTTCCATACTGACGAGGTCAGCAGCCAGTCGCCATCGGAGAGCACCGTCGGCTTGTTGAGCATGATGCCGTCGCCCAAGCGACGCGGAGCGGACCACTGAGATTCATCCGCATCGGGATCATCGCTCATAATAGCAAAGATACCATAACGTCCGTCCTGAGCTCCAAATGCTTGCCCCCAAAAAACCCACAGTCGCCCCTGTGGATCGATCCAGATCGACGCCGACATCGCGCGCACGCCCCGGCTGGGTAGAATCATGAGCTGCGCGTCCGACCATGACTTGCCATCGTCGTCGCTGCGGGTCAGCACCTGATAGTTTCGGGTGCTCTCGACGTCCCGACCGTAAACGGCCCACAATCGGCCCTTCGCGGTGCGCTCGATTCCGGGGACGCCCTGACGTTTCGTCGGCGGGATGTGAAAGCGCCACGGGTTGACGATGACGTGCGCGGGTTTGAGAGCAATGTCAGGGTCGGCCGGTTCTTCGGCGGCGCTGAGGTCTGCAAGCACGACTGCAGCTGCTGTCGCGAAAAGAAGTGCGCTCAGGCGAAGTTTCAGGGTTTTCATGGGAGTGAGTTGCTTCATTATTTCAACCAGTTTCTATTCTATTACCATCTTCGCGAAGCGTTCGGGCACGTGATAGCTGCGCTTGCCGGTGTGCGGAAAAGACCAGGATGTTTTTCCTGACGAACGCACACGAGTGCGGCCGACGTTGATATACCAGGGGTTGTCCATGCCGGGCTTCGCACCGACGACGTGGTGATTCGGGTCGGCGGCTCCTTCTTCGGCATCGACGACGGGGATGCGAACGACGACGCTCCAGAAATCGTCGCCGCGATCAGTCTTCACCGTGGCGTTCGATTCCCAGCGCTGATTCATGCGGCCGTGGCGATCGGCGTCGAAGATGTTCCCGTCCGGATTGACTTCGATCTGGTAATACGCGTGGCCCTGGGTTTCGAGCTGGACCGCGACACTGTCCCCGGTCCACACGTCGTCAGTCACGTACAGGTTCTCCATGTCAGGCTCGTCGCACTTGATCTCGAAAATGACCGCGCCCTCATCGTTCCAGCGAACTTTGAAACGCGTCTTGGTTCCCACGGCTTTGCCGGTCTCAATGTTGACCAGCGCGTAACTGCGCACGAACTTCGTCCAGTCGGTCGGGCGACCGGAGACGGTCGGTGCGTCTTTCCGGGGATCGCCCATTTCGGCCAGCCGCGCAATGGTCTGGCGAAGACCGTCCGGTTTGGGCAGCTCATCCAACATCATCGCGATACGTTGGCGGTAGACCGAATCACCGGCGGTATCGCGCGCTTTGGCGAGCATTTCGATCAGCTTCAGCCGGTCTTCGAGGGAAACGTTAGCCGCGCTCGTCGCCTTCACACCGGCGACAATCGGAGCCTCCGTATAGGCGCGTTCAGCGAATTCGATCGCGGCCTTCATTTCGGTTGCGGCGGGGCCGAAGAAGTTTTCGTAGTAATCATCGAGCAGGGCATCGACGTCCTGATCCGCGTTCCAGTAGAGGCGGGAGAGCACGTAGAGGTTCATGTGATTCAGGGCGGGGTGATACCATTTCGCACGCCGCTGGCTGACCTCATTGCAGACGCCCAGCGACACGCCTTTGAGGGCTCGCATCTCGCGGGCCATGGCGTGAGTCTGGAAGATGGGAAAGGGTTCGGGCTCGTCCTCCGGACCCCAGAGGCTGTATCGGTTGTTCTCCACGCGCAGCAGGCGCCCGGGGTGGAGTTTTTCGCGCCAGGCGTTGACCTGAGCGGTGAAGGTTTCCCAATGCTTGTCGTTCATGAACCGGGGTCGGCCGCGGTTGGAAAGGAAGACGCCGACGTTGGGTGTGAATTTCTCGACATTTCCCGGCGGCTCAACGTAGCTGGTGTAGGCCCCGCCCGAGATTAGCCGGTCGGGGTGCGTTTTGTAGAGAGCACGACCAACGCGATCGATGAAGCCCCAGACAAGGTCGGAAGGCGACTGTCCCGCGCACTTGTCGCATTGGCAGCGTTTGAAACCGTCGGTCGGCCAGAGCGAAACATGCGATTCGTCGTAGTGATCGAACAGGAACCGCGCGAATTTGATCGTCTCTTGCTCGAGCCCTTCGGATGTGAAACAGGCGGTGCCGTAACCGCGATGCGATGTGTCGCGCTTGCCGCCGACCAGTGCGTAAAAATCGGGGTGAGCCTCTTTCATGGTGTCGCGCCGGTGCACGAGAACATGACCGTGGGCATAACCGAGGTTGCCGAGCACGTGGTAGCTGGAATTGATGCCGATTCGCCGGCCCCAAATGACATCGTGCCAGGAAAAGCCTGAGTAGTTGTACCAATTAGGATAACGCAGCGGATAATCAGGCCGAATCGTTGTATCGCGTTCGAGATTGTCGATGCTTACCGTATCCATCCGGGGCACGACCTCGCCCACTTCGCCCGGCATAAACCAGCGCACGCCCAGAGATCGGAGCAAATCGTAAACCGCGTTGAGGGAACCGCCTTCGTCCTGCATCCAGAATCCACCTCCGGTTTGCGCGTGGTCGCTCTTTTGCCACAGCTCGCTGTTGTCCTCGCCATAACCTTCGAACATGACCTGAAGTTGATCTCTCTTGTTCCAAGCGGATTTGTATAAGGTACGGTAAGGGAAACCCCAAGCAGCGTCGGTGTGTTCGGCTGTGATTTTGTCCCACTCGGCCCTGGCCCTGGCCTCGAGTTCTTTACTGCGTTTTGAGGGATAGGGATTCGGCGGCGTGTAATCGAAGTCATGCCCGATCAACGTCAGCCAGTTTTCGCCCGAGGCGATGCGGTAGGCGCCGTACCGGAGTCCTTCGGCATTGACGCCCAGTTTGTCGGTATGTTCGCTGCGGCCGACGTAGATTTGAACCGGAGTTCCGTCGGTAGGCTCATGCACAATGGGCAAGCGCGCTGTGGTGATCTTGTGCAGATAACGCTGCAATTCAAATGCGGCCAAATTCACCATACGAGGTGGCTTTTCGGCGATGATGATTTCGGCGCGAGGCTGGCCTTCTTTGATCAAAGTCAGCGGATCGGCAAAGACCAGGGAACCCGTGAAAGGCAGCATCACGGCAGCAATGGCGAGCGAATAGAAAAAGGTGAAACGATTCATTGTGGGTAAGCTCGTTATTGATTGAGTTGAATTTGATTCTTCAGACGAGGTGTCCGCCATTTCATGGTTCCTTTCATAAGCGGGTAACGTCAATCTTAAGCCTCACCTCATCCGACATCGGCTTGCCGGCGCCAACGTCTTCTTCCCACGACTCCTTCGGCGTGAAATCGGAGTCGTCGCCAATCAGCGCGAGCCACTTCTCACCGGAAGCGATGCGGTAAGAACCGTGTTCGAGACGATCAGTGGTGACGCCGACTTTCGCCGCGTGCGGGCTCTCGCCTACGTAGAGTCTGAACCGGAACATCAACGGAAGGCTCGACTCTAATTGGAAGCCGCGCGCCGGAGATCTTTGCAACGTAGGTTTGCAGCTCAGCCGCCGCCAACCGCGCCGGAGATTCAGAGATGATAATTTCAGCGTAAGCCTTTCCTTCATCAACGAGAAACTGGTCCTCGGCGTTCACCTGCGCGGTGGAAAGACTGAATGCGCAGACGGCGGTCACAATTCGAAGCTGTATCATGGTGACGTCTCGGCGCATCGGCTTACGGTTCCTTCCTTCAATTCCACCGGCAAGTCAGGGGATGATGCAAAAGAAACCTGGCCCCGTAGTTGGTTTCCAAGAGCGATTTATGAGATGGAACTCGTAGGGCCGGTTCCCACCGGCCGAGGCATCGAAATCGAATGACCGGCCGGTACGAACCGGCCCTACGCTCGAATCATCGCCACTCCAACCGTATCCTTGCAAACATGCCAAACTGGAGACGAGCACACGTTCCGGGCGGGACATTCTTCTTTACGCTGGTCACCGACCAGCGCCGGCCAATCTTCAACTCGGAAGACGCCCGAACAATCCTCGGCAACGTCATCCGCGAATGTCAATCGACTCACTCGTTCGACCTTCGCGCGATCGTACTTCTTCCCGAGCACCTCCACACAATCTGGTGCATGCCCGAAGGCGACACCAACTACTCCGGCCGTTGGCAGTGGATCAAGACGCAGTTCACCCAGCGTTGGCTCGAATCCAGCGGGACTGAAGTCGCCATCACACAAGGCCGAAAGAACGACGGTCGCCGCGGAGTCTGGCAGCCGAAGTTCTGGGAGCACACGATCAGGGACGAAGATGATTTCGAACGCCACTTCGACTACATCCACTGGAACCCGGTCAAACACGGCCACGTCCTCTGCCCGGAAGACTGGCCAGGGTCGAGTTTCCATCGCTGGGTCCGAACCGGCGTCTACCCCGACCACTGGGGCTGCGGCGACCGCCAGGCCCCATTGAACTTCGACGACATCAAGGACACCGTCGGCGAGTAGGGCCGGTTCCCACCGGCCGCGTGATACCGATGAATGATCGGCCGGTAGGAACGGGTCCGGATGTCATTTGACGTCGATCCCGAGTTTCTCGAAGAAGATCTTGTTCCGCAGTTTCGCATCACCAAGCAACTTGGAATACGAAATGACCTGCACGAATAGATTGAGCTTGGCGTGGTAGTAGATCATCCCTTTTCCGTCATGAGTCGTGAAAGCATTTCGTGATTCAGCAATCGGCTCAAGCGTTGGACGCAGGTCGGCGATCACGTAAGCGAAGAACGGAATGTCGTTGCGGATTTCAATTGTTCTCCCATCGCGATCCGCTGCCTTCCCGGCTCGAATCTGTCGAACGTACTCTTCAACTTGATCAAATGGATTCTTCTTGTAGCCCGGTTCGTAGTTGTCTCGTTCGGGCCGTTTGAACTCGACGATTACGACACTTGAGAGTTCGCCAGACGATCCGTTTTCAGAGAGTGCAAATGCGGAGTCGAAGTAAACGGCAAGATCTGGTTCAAGCCCCGACGACGACTCGACGCTGTTGTGGCTTGATATCCGTTTGTCCGAGGCGAGATACGAGTGAAACGCAAGTCGTTCATCAACGATCCATAGATTCGTCTCCTCATAGCTGAGGTCGTCAGATGTTGATGACAGCGGAAATATGACTTCGTGAATTGCCTCCTCTACCGGAAACTTGCCGTCCTCATCGACGCGCATGTAGTTATCCAGCGCATCGAGTGCTGCCTTACGGTCAAGCATGTACTGCGCCAGTTCCGCGACCGCCAATTCGTTGTGTTGATCGAGAAAGACGCGATACTCTTTCCGGAACTTTTCAAAGTTTCTGACGCCCCGCTGAGTTTTCTTCCGCAGCGATTCGAATCTTTCACGGGTTTGCAGTCGGTGACGGTTGTAAAGTTGGATAATCTCAAGTTCGAGCTTTTCATCGGTCAATGCCGGCTGAATCTGCTTCAGATCACGTTTCGCATGCCGCAAGAGGATTCTGTAAGCCGGGTGATTCTCACAAAGCCTTCGAATTCGTTCGAAGTGTTCGTCACGCGGTTCCTTCGTGTATTTTCGGAGGCTTTTACGAATCAGTTTCGTCGCGGCTTCACGGATTCCAGACATCGACAATGATTCAAACATGTCTTCGTCGCACCGCTCAGGAAGCTCAAGTCGTGTGCGAGAGTTGTTGACTCTGTCATCCAGAATCGGTCCTGAAATTGATCCGCAGTAGAAGAACGGCGTGCCATCGTCGGCGGTAAACGGGCCGGATTGAAAAGTCACGGTTCGGTCGAGCTTCAGCGTCACGTCATCGACCGCTCGACCGCGGGCGCAGAACATCAGGGAATGTGCCGACAGCGCCTTTTGCGACACAAAAGAATGCGTGATGGTCAGGGTGTGACCCGAGACTTCGAACTCCTCATTCTTCGACTTTAGCACTAATTCATCCCGGATACGTCGATTCAGACTGATCGATGTGTCTTCCACAGGATCCTCAAGAAAGACTTCCGGGACATCATTGCCGACAAGAGATTTGAAGAAGTGCGTACAGCACTTTCTCGCGATCTGCTCCAACTTTGCCGGGCACGCCTTCTGAAAGTGTGGATGCATCGCCTTCAACGCGACGGATGTCTCACGTGGACGCGAATCGGAGACCGTCCGATCGGTGTGATTTCGAAATCCCGTCTCAGTGTGGGCAAAATCGAATCGCCTTCGCTTCGTATCCCCATCCTGATGGTATGTGCTCTCGACCTCTGCATGGTCAAACACCGCTAGATACGAGAATCGTCCAAGTCCTTTTCCACCGATGCTTTGTTTGTGACGACTGCCCGCTTCACCAAACGACGTGTAATTGTCTTTGGTGAAGCCGATTCCAGTATCACGAATAATGAAACCGGAAATTGGTCCTACGGTTTCGAGGGTTCCGTCGAGTTTCTTCTGCACATCGGCATTCGTCCGCTCGATCTCGATCACTACCTTGTGGGGTTCAGTAGCCGTGTCGAGACGCCTCGCCTCGTCGATCGACTGCAGCGCATTCGTGATGGCTTCGAACAGCGGGACAAGCGAGTCCTTTTGCTGCAATCCGAGTAGTTCGACGTGTCCGGCGACGCTGGCTTTCATAGTTCGCTCCCTTGCTTCCGTCGGATTCTACTCGGTGATCGGCCGGTGGGAACCGGCCCTACGGTTTTTCCGTCCAGACGTGAATGTCGTCGATCTCGACGCCATTGCCGGGAAGGACCAAAAGAGTCAGGTCTATTTTCTCGGCAACGCCCCGGCGCGGCGACCGCGGTGATCAGTTGAATCTTCATTTCCCCGGTGCCCCCGACGTATCGTCCGTGTTCTGAAGTTGTGTCACTACCCGCTGAAGGCGCACCTCGTCCGTGACTGG
>Ga0209403_10000497_pt1 | contig 58159 bp, 53 predicted proteins | sample ArcticOcean_MG_C_8_FD_187440 | JGI IMG/M metagenome (GOLD analysis project Ga0209403, IMG submission 187440) | Marine microbial communities from western Arctic Ocean - ArcticOcean_MG_CB11_86 (SPAdes) (version 2) | ecosystem: Environmental > Aquatic > Marine > Oceanic | place: Arctic Ocean... | reverse complement strand
AGCCTGAGCAAAAACATGAACCTGAGCAAAAACATGAACCTGAGCAAAAACCTGAGCCTGAGCAAAAACATGAGCCACCATCATCGCAAGACAATGGAAATTCTAATAACTCGGATCGACGCTGAATAGAACTAGATACGAATATTTAAATAGATCCGTTTTGGTGTAATACGATTAAATCTTTTTGACTTAATCCGAGTTCATCAATGTATATTTCATTGTTGTGTTCCCCGATTAAAGGGGCCTTTCTTGAGATACGAGGATTCCATGCTGACATTTTTGCGAAAGCATTTGGGTAGGTAATACTTCCGCCTAATTCTGGATGATCAATCTCTATGAATCCCTCACGATCTTCAAGTTGTGGGCTACTAAGTATTAACTCAGCTGTAGATACTGGTGCAAGAATGATTCGATCGCTTACAGCTCTAGAATAAAGCTCATTAGCAGTTTTAGAGAGTATAAACTTACCGATTTCTGTTGATGCTTTCGTATGTGTTTCCTTGTCTATTGCAAGTATGTCTAATGAAGGCCAATTTATACTTAAAAGCCAATTACTAGCTTGTTTTTCTTCACCCATCCATTTCGTGATTGCGTTTGTAGATCCTCCTAAAGCGCCACCTGCGACCATAAAAGTTACATCTCCATCCTTGCATGCCCAAACAGTTTTTATCTCCAAGCCAGTTACAGGGTGAATGCTGGTTGAGCCTCCACGAGTAATATCTCTTTGATTAAGATCCCAGGTTGTAGTTGCATTCATTAACGTCCAGACAATACATTCTTGAATAGAAATATCAATGTATTGACCTTCATCGGTAAGCTCTCTGTAGTAATGCGCCATAACGCATGCAGCAGCAGCTTCAGCTCCTGCATGAGAATAACTTATCGGGAAACTAATTCTTATTGGAGGACGATCAGGGTCACCAGTTGTAAAAGAGTAGCCGCCCATAGCCATGTTGATAAGATCGGATGTTTTGAAATCTTTGTAAGGTCCATCTTGTCCAAAAGGGGAAATAGATGCAACTATTATTCGTGGATTTATAGAGTTAAGCGTTTTATAGCCTAGGCCTATTGATTCCATGTAGCCTGGACTAAATGATTCGATTACAAAATCTGAAGTTTTTACAAGTTTCAAAAAAAGATCTCGCCCGTCAGATGTTTCAAGGTTCAACGTGATTCCTCGTTTATTTAAATTAAAAGCCATCCAATAAAGACTTTTTTCAGGATGGGGTTCGTTATGATAGAAAGGGCCAATCTTTCTTGCAGCATCGCCACCCGGTGATTCGATTTTTATTATATCAGCACCGAGATCACCCATTAATTTTCCACCTATAAGCCCCTTTTCGTCAGTTAAATCAAGAACCCTATAAGGCCCAAGAAATGAATCAGGATTACGGTTTATGTCCATTTAGCACCTCCTCTTAATCTGACACCTTACATAATGATACAAATACTCGCAAGTTGTTTGTAGTGGGATTTGGTGGTTTATTTGAAAATTAGTTGTCGATTTTTGCTCTTATGGAAGGAAGTAAACGCTCACGAACAAGACAGAGGATGGGAATACAGGAAACAGCAAGAGAATAGTTCCAGTCATATTCATGATACAAGCAAATACAGAAAAAAATTGAAAATCCCACTGCAGTAGCGTGACCTACACTTCGTATTAACCAAAGCACGATAAGCGTTGGAATAGAAGCTATTAGAGCTTGAATAGGCATAAGCACTATTGCCATTCCTATGATACAAGCAAGGCCCATTCCTCCTCGAAACTTTAAGAATATGGGATACCAATGACCTATCATGCATGAAAGACCACAGAATATCAAAAACCACTGGGATTCATTTATCGATTGAGCAATGAGTATTGAAGCTATTGCTTTAGTTGCATCGAGTAAGAAAACTGAAGCACCAGAAATCTTTCCTATTTCCCGAAAGGTATTAGACGAACCAGGATTTTTAGTCCCTACGGCAAATATATTTTTACCTTGAATGCGTACTATTAAGTATGCAAAAGGTATAGACCCAATCATGTACGACAGAAGAAGAAGGACAATATTAACTATCAAGTGATCTTCCTTGATAGTTAATATTGACTACTAGTAGCGTAGTTGAATTTAGGAGTAAGCTTTTTCTTCCCAACCTGGTTCAATATCCTCATAGGAGTTTGATAAAGTATGTATCGTACCACCAACAGTTGCTGTTTCAAGAAGACTTAGGGCGCTTCTTACAATATTTACTTGATCTGGAAGGTTGAAAGGTTTTCCAGAAGGATGTCCTAAGGGATAATTCACAAATACCGAACGAGGCATATTTACTGATTGAGTAATATCCATCGCATTGGTTATACTAGTAGTAGGTATTCCTAGTTCTTCAAAGAATCTTGCTAACAGTCCAACGGACTGATGACATACTGGTCAGACGGGTATCAGTAGAACTGCGTCAACCTTTTCATCAACAAATTTCTTGTGAAGCCATGGAGCCATTTCTTTTATAAAAGCGGTTCTTGCCATTACTCTACCCATAAATGTCATTATAGGTTCATTGACAGAACCAATTTCGCCGTCTTGTTGAAGCTGTTTTAGAGCATTAACAGGTATAACGCAGTTAACATCTTTCTCTGCATCGGTGTGATCGTAGTTGTTATGGCTAATTAAAACGTCTTTTTGAGCTATATTTAAAGGTATCTCTCTAAAAGTCATGTCATCACGAGTAGGGTTAAATGCTTCTTGGTCAGGCAAATATACACCGGATGAGCTAACAACGGCAATATTTGCATCCTTGAGGGGTTTTATCATTTTAGTTAATGGAACATCATCATTTTGAGACCATTTATATGGTGGGAAACCTTGCGCAGAAAATCTTGCAGTTGTTCTTACAATATAAGGAACCGCCATAATTTACCTCACTTACTTAGACTTTACTCGTAGCATTAAATATAGTTAGTCAGTAGTTTATTCTTTGCAAGTTAAGCATGCAAGTATTTAATTGTGTGCAATAAAAAGTTAATATAGCACCTGATGTCACACAGATTAGATGTTATAAATGAGACGTTACATTAAAGATATGTATGCAGCGTGAATTTAAAATACACTTGCCGCTTACTTACATAAATTTTTTGATAAGTAGCTGCTCTTTGATAAGTAACTGATAGATGAGTATATGATTTTTTTATTATATTAATAATAAAAAAATTCATGTAATAGCCAATACTTGAGATATAATATATGATAAATAGAGTCTGTATGTGTCAAATAGAAAATTAATTTTATCAGGAGGTGTTCAATGGGTAGAGGGCCCCATATGGCGCAAATAATTCAAGATAGGATACAGGAATTGACCGAACAAGGTGGCAATGCTTCAGTTATACATAAGCTTCTTGTAGTTGAATTTCCTGAAACCACTCCCTCAATGAGAACCACAGTCCGTTGGGTTCGCAATTTTGCATCTTTAGAAGATCAGATTTATACTTCCCGACTTCCAGTTACTGTTAGTTGGTTGAAAAATCAGCAACTTTCCCAAAATCAACTTGAGTATATAGGTCAATATTTAGGATTTGAACCTAAAATTAGACGTAGTCAATTGAATTGGGTTTTTCTCCTCCATTCTCTTTTTCCAAATATGAAATCACAATTAATCTGTTTATTTTCTGATCTTTATGATAACGAGTCTTCGTCTAATGATCCTCAATATGCTGGCTTAGACACTGCCATTGAAATTAAGCCTTGGGAAAGTATTTTAAATTGGCAAAAATGGCAAAAATGGGTTCATAGTGGACTTGTTCCCTATCGATACGCTGAACAATTCTTATATCGTATTTCAGCACTTAGAGTCATGGCTGAGTTGCCAAGAGATGTTGATTTAGAAATTTATATTGGAAAAGAACTTGAATCTGATGCTTTTGGTCTTTCAGATATGTTGATTGCAGGTCGTTGGCCGGCAGATTTATTAGCTAAAAAGAAATAGTTTTTTGATAATATTGTTAATACATAGTTTAACTTAATTGCATTTACCAGGTGTGTACATGGCCGTTAAAGTACCTGCTGTTACTATTATTTGCTCCCCTGCCCCTAATAACCAAAACGTGTGCGTTTTACCCTTTGTCACACATTCACTGTTATGAATCGAATAGCTGTCTATAACAGAGTATTCACTTTGTGCCCCCCAGTAGGTATAGGCAATGGATGGTGGTCCATTTGAATCAGTGGTTATGCCTACAGCCACTTCTGCAAGACCAATTTCTTTAGTAGTGGTCTGCTCTAGATCGCCTGTTGCAAATAGTTGAACCCAACCTGAACCGGATGTAGTAATTGAAACAGATTGTATGGGTTGCCATGTTTCCCATCGTTTCCATCTTGGCGTAAAGACTCCTGCGCAGCAAGAATTGTTAAGAAAGAGAACTTTGGACTCAGTATTCTTGGTTACCGCCACTGTCATAGAGGATGTTCCGGTATTTCCTTTTTGGCCTTGATCTCCCTGGATTCCTTGGATGCCTTGGACACCTTCGCCTTCAGGGCCTCGCTCACCTATTATTCCTTGAAGCCCTTGAGTACCTCTAGATCCTTCAGGTCCACGCTCACCTTGGTCACCTTGGAGTTCTGATATACGGTTAATGATAGCGTTATTTATTAGTGCATTTAGATGCTCATCGGATGGAAGACTTCCCTGGATGCCCTGCTCGCCTTTAGGGCCTGAAATACCTTGTTCGCCTTGCGCTCCATCGATTCCTTGTAGGCCTCCGCTGCAACCAAGTGAAAGCAATAAACTTATAAAAAGAGCCATAAGAAATTTGTTAATTATTTTCACCGATTCTCCTTAATAGTCAATAATAACCATAAATTACTACATTCTTGATAATAGGATTGTCTTAATTTGCCCTAAGAAAAGCAAATTTTTATGTAATTATTGTTTCTGTTGCGTAATTTAATGGAATGAGTCATATTTACATCGCTGACATTATTTGTTGAGAAAAATATATGCTAAAAAAATTATATTCTGGTTGGAATATTGTTGCAGCTGCTTGGGGAATTCACATTATAATAGCTGGAACATATGTGCTTGGCTTGGGCGTGTTATTTAATCCAATACGAAATGAGATGGCTTGGAGCGCTACTGTTACAGCTCTAGCATTTTCATTACGTCAATTTGAAACAGGATTTCTTTCTCCTGTTGTTGGATTTCTGGTGGATAAATTTGGTGCTAGGAAAATGGTTTTTACAGGAATTTTTATTTTAGGATTAGGGTTTTTACTGTTAGGTCAAATTCAAAATCTTTGGCAGTTTTATGTTGTTTTTCTATTTCTTTCAATAGGTCCAAGTATTGGGTATGCCCAACCTTTAAACGCTACAATAGTTAAATGGTTTTCTACTAATAGAGTAAGAGCAATGAGTTTGATGTGGACCGGTGGTGCTATTGGCTCACTGATAGTTCCTGGAATCGCACTGCTAGTTGAGCGTTCAGGTTGGAGATGGACTACAACAGTTTGTGGATTGTTAGTTTGGTTTATTGGAATTCCATTAGCAACATTTATTCGCAATGCACCACCTGAACAAAGAGATGGCTTGGTGGGTAAAGATAATAAAATAATTACTGGTGATAAAGATTCCTATGGAGTTCGCAATGCTATTGCAACTAGAATGTTCTGGACTATAGGCTTGGCTCAGGCATCCTTCAGCTTTTGCTCTAGTATGGCGCTTACGGTCAATTTGATTCCCTATTTAGAAACCTTGTCAATACCAAGAATTCAGGCAGCTTCAATGGTGACCGTGGTAATGATGTCAGCAGGATGTATGAGAATTTTGTTAAGTATAGTTGGAGATAAATATCATCCTAGGAATATTCTTGCATTTCTTTACTTTTTATGTGCATGCGGAATTTTAATACTTTCACTTGCTCAAAATTATTGGCAAGCAATACCGTTCGCAATTCTTTATGGAATAGCTCATGGTGGGTCTACGATATTAGTTGCCACATTTGTAAGTTTATTATTTGGAACGAAAAAATTTGCATCAATATCTGGCGTACTTCAAACATTTGGAATTGCTGGTGGTGTCCTTGGTCCGATTGTAGGAGGAATGATGTTTGATAATTTCGGGACATATAGGCCAGCTTACGTTATAGGTGTTTTTATGATGGCTATTGCAATTCCTCTCATATTAAGCGCAAAACCGAAAGATATTGAAAGAGAAAATATAAATGGTTAATGTTAATTATGTGGCGTAGTAATTTGTGACAATTGATTTTGAATTCGAATTAGCTTGACGTTATCTATTTGTGACGTTAATGTGAGCATATGGAAATTAATAATAATGTGAATAGGATACAGATTTCACTTGGAGACGTTCTTCTTGAAGCCCCAGAAACATCTGACTACCTTAATATAGCTGCCCAAATTATAAAAATGCGTGAGACGCAATTGAATACTCAATTAGATTCGGGTATACAAACAAGACAATTTGAAAGTGTTGTACAACCTCATACTTTTACAGCACAAATATCTACAGAAGAGCTTTCTCTTCAGAAATCCGATAATTCTCATTCTGATGAGCTTAAAATAGACCCAATACCACAAGCTAATATTCCACAAACTAATCAGGCCTCTATGAAGCCTGCTATACCTAAACGTGGAAGATGGTTTATAACTCAATTTCCACTTGTAACGATGGATGATGGAAGTAAGGTTATTTTGAAATCATTGGAAGAGTTGCGTGATATTTTAACTGATCGGGGGCTCCAACCTCACCCAAGAGGCGATGCATCAATGCTTTTATGGCAAGTGCGTAATCGACTTGGTTTTCATGTTGAGGCGAATGCTTCCTTTGAATGATCGATATTTTTTATTCTCTTTGCAATTGATTCAGTTATTCCAGGTATAGAAGTAAGCTCTTCTATAGAAGCCTTTCTAATTGATGCGATATCACCCAATTGCTTTCTTATGGCTTCGCGTTTTACTGGCCCAATTCCTCTTATTGTGTCCAATATAGAACTTGTCTGTCTTTTAGAGCGTAAATTTCGATGAAATGTTATTGCAAATCTGTGAGCCTCATCGCGTATTCTCTGTATTAAATAAAGACTTTCGGATTCCTTAGGAAGCGCTATTGGTTCGGCGCTATTGAGTGTATAAATTTCTTCATTTTCTTTTGCCAATGATATTAATGGTATTTCTTGAGTTGAGATTCCTAACTCAAGAAATACCTTCTCCACCGTTGATAGATGTCCGATACCTCCGTCTATGATTATTAAATTAGGAGTATCCAATGAATTAGTTAATTTTTTTAAACGCCTTGATAGCATTTCGTACATCATTGCATAGTCATTAATTCCTTTAATAGATTGTATTTTAAATTTTCTGTAATCTTTTTTTGATGGCTTACCATTTTTAAAAACAACCATGCTTCCAACAGGATCTGAGCCTTGTATATTTGATATATCGTAACACTCAATTCGATCGAGAGATTGACTAACGCCAATTGCATCTTGTAGTTCTGATAATCCTCGATCGAATTGAGTGATCTTTTTTGAATTTTGCATAAAAAAACCAAGTTTCGCATTCTCTTGAGTCATATCTAAGAGCTTGCGATGCTTGCCTCTTATTGGAACTACAATTGAAACCTTTTTATTGGATATTTTGGAAAGCCACTGAGAAATCAATTCTTCATCTTCAATATGCACCGGAAGCATTATTTGCGAAGGAGTATTTAAACTCTTTTGGTAATATTGACTAGCGAATGCACTTAATATTGAACCCTTTGTTTCGTGCTTAGTGCCATCAAGAATAAAATGTTCTCTGCCAATTAATTTCCCTGATCGGACTAAAAATATTTCTACCCATGCTTGATTTCCATTGAATTCTAACCCGACAAAATCGGCATCTATACTTTTAGATGATGTTACCTTTTGAGCTTCACTTGTTTTTTTTATAGCATTGATTTGGTCACGAGTTTTTGCAGCTTTTTCATAGTCAAGATTATTGGAAGCTAACTTCATTTGCTGCTTGAGTTCCTTAAGTATTAATTTGGTATTTCCCTCAAGAAACATTGCTATATGATCAATAATTTCATGGTATTTATCTCTGGTAATATAACCTGTACATGGAGCTAAGCATCGATTTAAATGATACTCTAGGCAAGGCCTAGGATCTGTACCAGTTATTTCTTTAGTGCATGATCGATATTGGAATAATGTACCTAATAGATCAAGAGTTTTCCTGATAGCTCCAGTATTGGCATAAGGTCCAAAATATGATGAACCATCGTCTATTACCTTTCTTGTAAACTGTACAAGCGGGAATTCATCATCTGTTTTGATTTTAATGTAAGGGTAAGTTTTATCATCTCTGAGACGTATATTAAATAAGGGCTTATATTGTTTTATTAATGTATTTTCTAATAATAACGCTTCATTTTCTGTAGATGTTTGAATAAATTCAATTTCTTGAGCTTGTTTGCGAATATTTTGTATTTTAACCGGAAGATTTTTCCAAATTCCGAAATAATTACGAATCCTACTGCGAATATTTACTGCTTTTCCAATATAAATAACTTTTTTGTCAGAATCACGAAACATATAAATCCCAGGTGTTGTTGGAATTTTTGGCATAATATTCATGAAATCTGAATCAAGTTGTATCATGATCGATCTTAAATACTTAGTGCGACTTTAGTTTGATTTTATGGTAAAAGAAATTATAGCTAGCAATAGAATGGTGAAACTTCCGAGTATAGCCATTCTAGTCAGCTCTTTTTTAAAGAACACGTCATTAATTGAAAGTGAAACCTGCATAGGTTTAGGGATAGGAGTCGATTTTGTTTCTATCGGAGTTGATTGCTCTGGTGGATTATCATAGTTGGTCTCTATTGCAATTAATGAATGGCTGATATCAGGTTGTATAGAAGTGTTTTTAATGGTTTCTAGGTTTTGCTTCGATGTAGGTTTAGTTAAACTTGAGCGGTTTTTTCTGCTTGTAGCTTTTCCACTGATACGATTATTGTTTTTTGGCAATTTATTAACTCCCGAGAAGCTAAGCTAAGTATAGTTTAAAGTAGTCTATCATAAAGTGATGTTTAAATGGTAGATATCATTATTGTCCATGAGGGTGAGCATTTTCATATTCCCTTTTCACTTGCTCATTACTAAGATGTGTATAGAGTTGTGTGCTTGCAATGCTTGAGTGTCCTAAGAATTCTTGAACTTGACGTAATGATGCACCGCCTTGAAGCATATGCGTTGCAAAACTATGTCTTAGAACATGGGGAGTTATCGGTTTTTTTATGCCTGCTTTTATAGCAGCAGCTTTGAGTATTAACCAAAAACCTTGTCTTGTAAGTCTTTCACCCATTTTATTAAGAAACAAAGGGGTTGCTATTGTTACATCTGTTGTGAGTTGTGGTAATCCGTGTGAGATGTAATCATTTATTTTATCAGCAGCTTCAGAGTGTATGGGGATTATTCGTTCCTTATTACCCTTACCTTTACATTTTACTGTCCCATAATTAATGTCCACGTCGGTAACATTCAGATTAATCATTTCACTTACTCGCATACCGGTCGCATAGATAAGTTCAAACATTGCAGCATCTCGTTTACCTTTTGGCGAAGTATTGATTTCAGTGTTAAGAAGTAGCTCTATTTCGGCTTGACTCAAAACTTTAGGAAGCATTCGACCGACTTTAGGTGAAACAATATCTTTAGCTGGATTACTGCTTAGAATACCTTCTCTTAACATAAACCCAAAGAAAGATTTAACTGCGGCTGTTTTTCGGGCCCTGGTATTTGGCGAATAATCTCTTTGCTCAAGATTTGCAGTGAAGTCATTTAGTATTTGCTCAGTAACGTCTTTCCAAGAGGAAGCCGAGAATTGTACGTTTTCAAGAAGTGAATAGAGATCGTTTCGGTACGCCATTAAAGTGTTGCCAGAAAAACCTCTTTCCACTGTTATATATTCTAAAAAAGTATCAATAATAGATTTCATATGTACCACCTATAAAAGAGTTAGATAGTATTTGTCAATAATATAAAATATCTAGGGCTCAGGCCTTTAGATGTATATTATTCATTTTTACAATTACTTACATATGTAAGTAATGCCTTGCAGCAATTATATCTTCATGCTAGCATTATTTCGATTATAAGTAACTCATATTTTTTCTATTTTCTATTGGAGGTCAATCCATATGGTTGTTGAGTCAAATAATCACAATACCAAACTTCAAAAACTTGAAGACATGCGAAATCAAAGTCGTTTGGGTGGTGGCGAAAAGCGAATTGCTTCTCAGCACGAGAGAGGAAAATTGACTGCCCGAGAAAGAATTGATTTGTTAATGGACGAGGGTACATTTCAAGAACTTGATGCATTTGTAACTCATAGATCTACAGATTTTGGACTCGGAGATCAAATTACTTTGGGAGATGCAGTTGTCACGGGATATGGACAAGTAAACGGAAGACAAATATTTGTTTACGCGCAAGATTTTACTATTATTGGTGGAACGCTTTCAGAAGTAGCTGCAGGAAAAATTTGTAAAGTTATGGATATAGCCATGAAAGTTGGATCGCCGGTTGTGGGAATTCAAGATTCTGGAGGCGCAAGAATACAAGAAGGTGTACTGAGTCTTGCGGGTTATGGGGATATTTTTTTGAGAAATTCTTTATCTTCTGGAGTAATTCCTCAAATTTCAGTGATTATGGGTCCTTGTGCCGGAGGAGCATCTTACTCTCCTGCTTTGACAGATTTTATATTTATGGTCCAGGAAACAAGTCAGATGTTTATCACTGGTCCTGATGTAATAAGATCTGTAACTGGCGAAGAAGTTACAGCAGAACAACTTGGTGGTGCAGATGCCCATAATACTCGAAGTGGTGTCGCGCATTTTATGTATGCTAATGATAAAGATTGCTTGTCTCAGGTACGTCGACTGCTAGATTATTTGCCTTCAAATAACGCTGAAGATCCACCTGTTTTTGATTTTGATGATGATATTTCAAATCTTAATGAATCCCTTAGAACAGTTGTGCCCGATTCTGCAAATCAAGCATACAATATGAAAGATGTGATATTAAAAGTGGTGGATGATGGAGAATTCATGGAGACTCATGAATTCTTTGCTCCTAATATGATTGTAGGATTTGCTAGAATTAGTGGTAAATCGGTTGGAATCGTAGCAAATCAACCAGCGTATATGGCAGGTGCGATAGACATTGATGCTTCAGATAAAGCTTCACGTTTTGTTCGTATTTGTGACTCTTTTAATATTCCTATTATAACTTTTGTTGATACTCCAGGATTTATGCCTGGCACTCAACAGGAGTATGGAGGCATAATACGTCATGGTGCAAAGATAATTTACGCTTATTCAGAAGCTACTGTTCCTAAGATTACCATTTTAACTCGAAAAGCTTACGGAGGTGCGTATATTGTTATGGGTAGCAAGCATCTTGGAACTGATATTAATTACTCTTGGCCATCAGGAGAAATAGCGGTAATGGGACCCGAGGGTGCTGTTAATATAATTCACCGAAAGCGAATTCAAGATGCCGATAATCCGGAAGATGAGCGAAAAAAACTTATGCAAGAATATTCAGATACTCTTGCAAATCCCTATGTTTCATCTTCAAGAGGATATTTAGATGACGTCATCGATCCTGCAACTACACGAAAGATGTTAGCTCAATCTTTAGAAATGTTAAAAGATAAACGAGATACATTGCCACCTAAGAAGCATGGCAATATACCTCTTTGAGTTTATTGGAATTGTATACTTAATGAATTTAGATCAACTTGATGATCGGATGATTTCTGCAGGAATCGCTGCTGTCTCTATGTATATGGAATTTGAGATTCGCAGTGAGAATAAAAAAAAGAAACCCAGTTTATGGAGACGCTCCATGCTTTTTCGTGATGATTTAAATAAAATTAATTTATGGAGAAGTATAAGTTGATAGTCATAGTCAGTGTATAGGAAGTGAATTTGTGAGTATAAAAGTCAGTTCTAATAAACCATTAAAAATTACTGATACTACTCTTCGTGATGCACACCAGAGTTTAGCTGCTACTAGAATGCGAACAATTGATATGGAACCGATAGCCTCAGATTTGAATGCTATCGGCTTTCATTCTATAGAAGTTTGGGGTGGCGCAACTTTTGATGTTGCTACAAGGTTTTTATATGAAGATCCATGGGAGCGAATTACTACTTTAAAAAAATTAATACCTGATACTCCTCTGCAAATGCTACTAAGGGGTCAAAATCTTGTTGGTTATAGAAATTATTCCGATGATCTCTGTAAAGCTTTTGTTCAGCATTCGGCTGATTCTGGAGTTGATATATTCCGAATATTTGATGCGTTGAATGACGAAAGAAATCTACAGACCACTACTGATGCTGTTTTAGCGGCAAATAAGCATGCTCAACTGACACTTTGTTATTCAGTTACTGAAGAAGGTCACTTAGGAGGAGATGTTTATACCCTTGATTATTTTTTGAATAAGGCAGAAAAATTTGAAGAAATGGGTGCGTCAAGTATTTGCATCAAGGATATGGCTGGCCTGCTATCTCCATATGATGCCTACACGTTAATAAAAGCATTGAAGGAAACAGTTAAAATTCCATTGCAATTACATACTCATTACACAAGCGGAATGGCTTCGATGACAGTTTTGAAAGCTATTGAAGCAGGATTGGATATTGTTGATACGTGTTTGTCTCCTTTAGCCCTGAGAACTTCTCAACCAGCTATTGAACCACTGATTGTCACCTTACAAGGTACCGAAAGAGATACGGGGCTTGATTTAGGGAAGCTTACTCCAATAAATGATTATCTTGAAGGCTTGAAGAATTACTTTGAACCATTTTTGTCTAATGATCGCTTGGCTGTTATAGATACCCAGGTATTGAGTCATCAAGTTCCAGGAGGAATGATAAGTAACTTGACAAATCAATTACGGGAAGCAGGTGCGTTTGATAGATTGTCAGAGGTTTTAGAAGATCTCCCGATAACACGGAAAGAGCTTGGCTATCCTCCTCTAGTGACACCAACAAGTCAGATGATTGGTGCTCAATCAGTAAATAATGTTCTCTTTGGAAGATGGAATTCCATTACTTCTCAAATTAAAGATTATTGTTTTGGATTATACGGAAAGTCTCCTAAGCCCATCGACGAAAATGTTTTACAAAAAGCCCTCAATGGTTACGAAAGAGGATCAATTCCTATTACAGCTCGGCCTGGAGACATTTTAGAGCCGGAATTGGAAAAAGCAAAGGAAGAATCTTTGGAATTTGCTAAGGGGATGGGTGATGTACTTATTTATGCTTTATATCCTGTTACCGGAGAAACATTTTTAAAAATTAAGTATGGATTTCAAGAAAAGCCAGAAGAGTCTTTACCTGAGCTCCCTGTCTCTATGCTTCCTCAAACTAAACTCGGAAATTTTTCTTCTCAGGCTAGAGATTTTAATATTACTATAGGTAATCAACAATTTCAGGTAACTGTTGATCCCGTGGGAGTTAATAGTCAACGAACTAAAGTAAATCCCCTTGTAAAAACTTCCACCCAATATGTATCAACTAATTCAAATAATGTTTCTAAAAATGAATCACTTCAAGAAGGTGAGCTTGCAGTTGTTGCGCCAATGCCTGGAATAATAATTCGACAACTTTGCAAGGAAGGTGATTCGGTAGAAATTGGTACTGAAATTATAGTCCTTGAAGCAATGAAAATGGAGAATGCATTGCCATCTCCTGCGTCCGGTATAGTAAAAAGTATTAATTTTAAATCTGGCGATAAAGTTTCAAAGGGAGATATTTTAGCTGTTATAAAAGAGGGATAGCTAATCTTATTTTGTAAATAATATATTGAATAGAGAGGGGCAATTTAATTATGCGTCGAAAAGTTACTGTTGTTGGAGCTGGTAATGTTGGTGCTACTACTGCTCAGCGAATATTTGAGGGTGGATATGCTGATGTTGTTTTGGTAGACATTGTGGATGGCTTACCTCAGGGTAAAGCTCTTGATATGCTTGAGTCAGGACCTATTGTTGGTTCCAATGCTTCAATTATTGGCACCAACACTTATGGTGAAACTTCAGGTTCGGATGTTGTAGTAATTACATCGGGTATAGCTAGAAAGCCTGGAATGAGTCGTGATGATTTACTGTTTATAAATATGGATATTGTTGGGTCAGTAATCGAGCAAGTTGTAAAATATTCACCTGATTCAGTTATCCTTACTGTAACTAATCCATTAGATGCAATGACTCAACACGCACTTTCCGTTTCTGGTTTTCCAAGAACTAGATTATTTGGAATGGCGGGTGTTCTAGATACAGCTCGATTTAGAACATTTCTTGCTCAAGAATTGAGTGTTGCGGTTGAAGATGTTCATGCGTACGTTTTAGGTGGTCATGGAGATACTATGGTTCCCTTAGTTGGATCAACAAATGTTGGTGGTGTTCCTGTAAGTGAATTAATTGCACCAAATAGACTGAATGAAATTGTTCAGAGAACAAGAGACGGTGGTGGGGAAATAGTCTCACTTCTCAAAACAGGAAGTGCTTTTTATGCCCCTTCGGCTGCAGTTGCGCAAATGGTGGAAGCAGTATTGTTTGATAAACATCAAATTGTTTCTGCTTGTGTATTACTAGATGGGGAATATGAAATAAATAATTTGTGTGTTGGAGTTCCGGTAAAACTCGGTGCGTCTGGAATTGAAGAAGTTATTGATATTAAATTGACTCCTGAAGAACAGCATGCATTGAAGCAATCGGCAGAAGCAGTAAATGAACTGCTTGGGGTAATGAAGAACAGGAATTCTTAGAGTTTCTTGTTTAAAAAATTTAAATAGATTATTAATATAAAATGAATTTTCATTTCTAAGTACTGTGAATCGATTATGTCTAATCCTGAACTTTTAGAAACTTGCATAGGTGGGCGAATATTTCGGTGGGGATTTCAGACCTATGTGATGGGAGTTCTTAATGTTACTCCTGACTCTTTTTCCGGAGATGGGCTTGAGGATATCCACTCATGCGTGAAGCAAGCTCTTGCAATGGAAGAGTCTGGTGCTGACATCATAGATGTAGGTGGTGAATCTACTCGACCACCTGGTTTAATTTATGGAGAAGGCGCAAAGGAAATTTCTGCCGATAATGAATTACAAAGAATCATACCTGTTATAAGCGCTATTCGTAAGCATTCAAATATTCCTATTAGCGTTGATACTTATAAAGCATCTGTTGCTGAAAAGGCGATAAATGCTGGCGCTAACATGATAAATGACATCTGGGGCCTTAAGAAAAATCCTGAATTAGCAAAAATTTCGTCTAGAAAAAATGTTCCTTTGGTTATTATGCACAATCAAATAGGTACAAAATATGTCGATCTCATACAGGATATTATTACTGATCTTCAAATTTCTATAAATCTAGCAATTGATTATGGTGTAAAGAGATCGAATATCATAGTTGATCCTGGTTTTGGTTTTGGTAAGCTACCTTCGCATAATTTTGAAATTCTCAGGAATCTTAAAATTCTTAAGTCCCAACTAAGCTACCCAATGCTTATAGGTACTTCTCGTAAATCAACTATAGGCAAGGTACTTAATAAGAGTGACCCTAAGGATAGGATATTTGGAACTGCTGCAACTGTGGCTTTATCTATAGCTAGTGGTGTAGATTTTATCCGAGTTCATGATGTTGAAGAAATGAAAATGGTTTCTTTGATGAGTGATGCTATCGTGCGTAGTTGTCCTGATGGGGGAGTAAGGTAAATGGCGGATTTATATCTTTCATTAGGTTCAAATTTAGGTCTTCGTGAGCTTAATCTTCAATCTGCTATAGAATTATTGATTAAAAATGATATAACAATTAAGAAAATATCTTCAATCTATGAGACTGAACCCGTTGGAGTTATTGATCAGCCATTATTTTTAAACCTTGTGTGTTATGCATATACCAAATTGAAGCCTCTTGAGGTATTAAATACATTTAAGAAAGTTGAGGTTTTACTAGGAAGGGATATTAATTTAAGATTGGCTCCTAGAGTTATTGATGTGGACTTATTGCTATACGATAAATTGTTAATTAACACTCCTGAGCTTATTATTCCACATCCTAGAATGTTTGAAAGGCTGTTTGTAATAGCACCTCTAGATGAAATTGCTCCCGATATTCTACTTTCTGTGTTCCCTCAATATCAGAAGGAGAATTTTATAAACCAGAATGTACAAATTTGGAAAGGATTATGAATTATCGAAAGAACATGCTTCTTGATTACCTTAATTCAGGAGGTAGCAGATTAGGAATTCCTTCTGTTATGGGATATTGTTCATTGCATTCTTTACAAGAAAGTAATCCTGAAATTATATCCTTATCGACTACTTTTTCTTCAGAAAGTTGTAATTCTGATTTGCACATTGGGCATACTAAAAAATCTAGTAATTCCTCTTGCACCTTGATCTCCTTTGTCGATTAAATAAAAAATTTGTGTAATTATAGCTGTACTAAACTTTTTTCGAAAATTATTTTTAGTAAGTCTGCAATTAAGAAAATGATAATTCCTAATATAGCGATTATGCTTGTTTCAGAAAGTATAGATTCAAGCTTAGTAGCTATTCTTGATTTTGGTCTAGATGGTTGATTAATTTTCTTCTTCTTTAGCGACAATGCTAGCCAGAACATGACGAATGCTAATATTATTTTTATGAATAAAATTGATATATAAGAGTTGATGATTGTTGGTGAACTTATTCTCTCAAATGTTAATATTGTACCAGTAAGTATGAGTAGCGCTATACTGCCATTGACAACACTTCCAAAGTCTTTTCCAATTGCACTAATAGTTATTTTTGAGAAATTTGATGCTTGGGCGACTGGATTAAGAGTCAGGAGATAGAATAAGCAGCCACCAACCCATATTACTGATGCTATGTTATGAATCCAACGTATAATTAGTAAAAAAATATCATTACTATCAAGCATATTATTTTAAATTATTCCATAATTTCTATTAATGTTTTCTCTATAAATTCTTCAGATATTGTACCGATAGATCGTTTATGAATATTTCCTTTGCTGTCAACAAAGATGGTAGTAGGTATTTGTGAAATTTGGTATTCTCTTGCTATGGAGCTACTGCTATCTAAGGAAATAGGGTAGGTGATGCTCATGTCTGAAACAAAATTTTCAACCGCCTCCTGAGTGTCTTGAGTAGCTATACCTATGATCAATACTTTTCCTTCATATTTTTTCCATATAGTTTCAACATTTTTCATTTCGACTCTGCATGGTCCACACCACGAGGCCCAGAAATTTATTATAATTGGCTTGTTGATTGTGGCGTTTACCGTCAATGAGTCCTTGCTATCATAGCTATTTATTAATGGTGCTATGAAAGGAATAACTTTGGAAGTTGCAATATCGTTATCGGGTGCCCATTGCTGAAGACCTACAATTACGCCAAATACTATACTAGCAATACCCAACGATATGTATACTAGGAATAGGTTAGGCTTATTACTTACTGTTTCTATTTCTTCATCTGAATGTATTTGCGGATTATTAGGAAGTTCCATTACGTTTTATTTGTTCCTCAAGATATGATTTAAGTTCAATTATTGGCAATCTTTTTTGCACTAATGTGTCTCTATCTCTTATTGTTACTTGTTGATCTACTAAAGATTCGAAATCAATTGTCACGCAATAAGGTGCTCCTATTTCGTCAAATCTTCTATACCGCCTCCCTATACTTTGAGCATCATCATAATTAATATTTAAATGAGTGTTCAATCTTAGGTCCTTATATATTTCTTGACTGAGGGGTATTAGTTTTTCGTTGCGACTTAGTGGCAATATTCCTACCGTCACGGGGGCTATCGAATGGTGAAATTTTAGAATGGTTCGAATATCTTGCTTACCAGATTCACTATTTGTTTGAATAGATTCTTCTTGATATGCATCTAGCATAAAGGCTAACATCATGCGATCAACACCAGCAGCTGGTTCGATTACATAAGGCGTTATGTGTGATTTAGTTTCTTCATCAAAGTAAACTAGTTTATGTCCACTTGCATCTGAGTGAGCTTGAAGATCAAAATTCGTTCTGTTTGCTATTCCTTCTAATTCACCCCAACCCCAAGGAAAAAGGTATTCAATATCTGATGTCGCTTTTGAATAATGCGATAATTCATCGGATTCATGTGGCCTTATACGTATATTTTTTTCCTTTATTCCATGAGCAATGTACCAATTGAATCGTTCTTGTATCCAGTATGAGTGCCAATGTTCGTCTAGGCCTGGATGTACAAAATATTCCATTTCCATTTGTTCAAATTCTCTTGTGCGGAAAATGAAATTGTGGGGTGTAATTTCGTTACGAAACGATTTCCCAATCTGGGCTATTCCAAAAGGAAGTTTTTTTCTTGAAGCTGTTAATACGTTAAGAAAATTAACAAACATTCCCTGAGCAGTCTCAGGCCGCATGTATACTGTATTAGCGGTTTCCTCAAGAGGACCTAGAAAGGTTTTAAGCATTAGATTGAATTGTCTAGGAGCACCAAAGTCTCCGCCACATTTTGGGCAATTTTCCGTTTCAACTTGATCCTCTCGGAACCGACTTTGGCAATTTTGACATTCAACAAGTGGATCTGTAAATCCCTGAAGATGGCCACTTGCTGCCCAGACTTTAGGGTTCATGATTATTGCTGCTTCTAGACCAACAACATCATCTCTTTGACGAACTATACTTTTCCACCATTCGTTTCGTATATTTCTTTTCATTTCTACACCAAGAGGACCATAATCCCATGAATTTGCAAGACCTCCATAAATCTCACTACCTTGAAAAACAAATCCCCTGCGCTTACATAAAGAGATTAATTTATCCATTGTTACAGTATTTGCGTCTTCCAATTATGCCTCCGGATATATAAATAATGTTGGTTTATATTTAAGGATACTGGTTTTTTGTATCCATGATCAAAATTGTAAGTTCAATTGAAGCTTTTTTTGGATCATCAGCATCATTTACAGCACTTATAACGGCTATAGAATCAGCTCCTGCTCTAATGACTTTGGATACATTGGTTTTGTTAATTCCGCTAATTGCAACTATTGGTAAATTAACTTGATTTCTGATTATTTTGAGAGTTTCAATACCCGCATGACGAGTATTATCTTTTGTATTTGTAGGAAAGATTGCTCCTACCGCTATGTAATCAGCACCATTTTGCTCAGACATAATTGCTTCATCAAGTGTGGCATTTGATGTACCAATTATTTGCTCAGGAGTAAGAATTTTTCTTGCTTCTTTAATAGTCATATCTTTTTGCCCTAGATGCACTCCATCTGAATTAACCATTCTGGCTAATTCAGAATGATCATTAATTAAGAAAATTGCATTGAATTTCATACAAAGATCTTTTATTGCCATGCAATCACGTAATTGCTCTTTAATCGCTCTTTCTTTGTCTCTCCATTGTATAACTTGAGCACCACCTTGAAGAGCTTTTTTTGCAACATCTATTACTGAGTGTTTTTTGAAGGATGGATCAACAATTACATATAACCCAGCTATACGTTTGGTAGATTTATAATTTATCATACTATTTAAACAATTAGACTTTTCGTATTTATTAAGAATCTGATGATGTGGTAGGTGGTGTTGGAGGCATACCTATGTCGCTCCATCCTGCTCTCTCGGTCATCATTTGTTCCTTAACTCGTGCTCCGTATTCTTGTAGTACATTTCTATCATCGGCATCCATGTGATCCATAGACGAAATATCTGGCATATCTGATGATGTTCCCCATGTTCCACCAAAACTACCAATTCCTCCAAAATATACTCTGGAAATTTTTCTTTCCAATGAAGTACTTTTGCATTCAGGACATACTGGATCAGTTGTTTCTGCGCTAGAAAATGTTTTAAAATAAATTGATACGTTCTTTGTGCAACTATTGCATTTATACTCGTAAACTGGCATTTATAACTCCTTCTGAACACTCAATATAATATAATATTATATACTCATGCAGAAATCGACAATGGTCAGATTTTAATTCAATATTGCCTTCACTGGCCCGAAAGACTTTCTGTGAATTGGTGATGGTCCAAGCTTTTTTAAGGCTATTAAATGTTCGTTGGTCGGATAACCTTTATTTTGAGCTAGATTGTATCCAGGATAGACTTCAGCAAATTCATTCATGAGTTCATCTCTAAAAACTTTTGCTATTATCGATGCACATGCAATAGAGAAAACTTTTGCGTCACCATGAATTATTGATTTGGAAGGAATTTTGAAATTAATATCTAAGGCGTCAATCAGAATAAAATCAACTTGACATAATTGCTCTATAGCTGATTTCATAGCCATTATAGTGGATTGAACAATTCCTACTTGGTCAATTATTTGCTCAGAAATTGATCCTATTCCAGCATACAGGGCATTAGTTAGGATTATTGGTGCTAAGGACTCTCGTTTTTTTTTAGATAATTGTTTGCTGTCGCGGATTTCAGTATGCCATTTATCTAATTCAACTACATTCATTATCGCCGCTCCAGCAACTACTGGCCCCGCGATGCAACCTCTTCCAACTTCATCAACCCCTGCAATAAAGTTATATCCTTTATTGAGATATAATTCTTCCATTGATTTATCGGGTAAGATTTTTGAAGTATTATTGATTGTTTTGTTCTCCAATAAGACCTAAAATGTAATCTATTTGTCCGGCATGTTGTGATTCGTGGGCTAATAAGCGAAATAATAATGCCGATACGTTGTCTGTTTCCCCCTCAATGTTCTCGTTGAGCTTTTCAGTTGACATGCTATTTAATACTTCCAAACTTCTAAAACGTACTGTAGCACCATATCCCAGCAGATCCTCAAGAGAAGGTGAATTAAATTTGTTCATTTGAGATTCTCCCCAACCAAAACCAGTATTCCTATCAGCCTCTATCTGTTCTGGAAGTGTCCATCTGTTTGCCCAATTACCCATTTTCCAGAATTCAGGTTCTTCCCCAATTTGTGCAAAACGAAAATCCTCCGTCCTGAATGTGTGAAACAAAAGAAATCCGATGGTGTTAGCATTATTTTTAACTTGCCAGTGAAGATAATGCTCTTCCAATTCCGAAACGAGTTTGAGTGTAGTATTTCTAGCGGTTTCTAGAGATTCTTTTATAAAATCAAGCGTTTCCATAATTGCTTCCTTTGCCTAAGAGCTTACTACTGCTTACTTTTTACTTTCGACCATACTAATCTTTTCTGATGAAACTTTTGCATGTATTTTATCGATTAATCCGCCTCCAATAACTTCATCTTCTATATAAAAAACTGCTGCTTGACCTGGAGTGATAGCTTTTTGTGGTTCTAGAAATTTTATTATTGCTCCGTTTTCGGTAGGAGATATAAATGCTGGTGCATTTTTTGATTTGTATCTAATTTTTACCTCAGCCATTAAAGGTTTTTTGGGAGAAAAGCCACTTATCCAATTTACATTGTTAATTTCGAATGATGTATCAAGTAATGAAGCTTCAGGTCCGACAGTTATTTCTTTATTAGATGGATTTATGCTTAATACATAGAGTGGATTCTGAGAATTTATACCTAGATTTCTTCTTTGGCCAACAGTATAGAATTCTATACCTTTATGTTCGCCTATTATATTTCCGTCTAAGTCAATAATGTTTCCAGGAGTTGGCTGTATTCGCTTCATAAGAAATTCACGATAGTTGCCTTGAGGAATAAAGCATATATCCTGACTGTCAGGTTTCTCTGCATTATGTAGATTAGCTTCTGTTGCCAATCTACGAATCTCAGATTTTTCAAGATTCCCGACAGGAAACATTAAATGATTGAGTTGTACTTGGTTTAATCCAAAAAGAACGTAGGATTGATCTTTAGTAGGATCAACTGATCGATATAAATGATGAATCCCATTAGTATCAGTAAATTTTCTTGCATAATGTCCAGTTGCTATGGCATCAGCATTAAGCGCGATAGCTCTTTGAAGTAAAAAATCAAATTTGATTTTGTCGTTACAAGCTATACATGGATGAGGGGTGCGTCCAGTTTGATACTCATTAACGAAATAATTAATCACGTGTTTTTCGAATGCAGCTTCAGCATTTATTACATAGTGAGGTGCTCCAATGTTGTTACATACTCTTCTAGCGTCATCAATGTCTTCTATGGAGCAGCATGAGCGTTTATTTTGAGATGCATTAGCTTGATCGATTGTTGAAAGTCGTAAAGTTATTCCAATAACATCATGCCCTTGTTTAGCAAGTAATAGAGCTGCTACTGAAGAGTCTACGCCTCCACTCATTGCAACAACAACCCGTTTTTTTTGCATATAAAGCCTCCTTTAAAAGACTAGTAAAAGACTAGCATAAGTACCCATTTGGAAACAAGGAATTGTTTTTATAAATTTCTTGTTTATATTATCTTGTAACTTGTTCTTCATGAATTCTACCGTTATAGTAACAATGTTGTAACAAGTGTTTGCCCCTGTAGCTCAGTGGATAGAGTACCGGCCTCCGAAGCCGGTGGCGGGTGTTCGAGTCACCCCAGGGGCGCACATCTTTGTCGGGGCGTGGCCCAGTGGTAGGGCACCTGTTTTGGGAACAGGGGGTCGGCGGTTCGAATCCGTTCGCCCCGACCAATTGATAGTTACTAGTTTCGAGTTGTTATTTTTAGCTTTGAGTTTTTCTGCGGGAGGTGAATCATGATGAAGGCAATCTTTATTGATGAACAAGGCACTGAAGGTAATATGGTTTATGGGGATGTTGAAGAACCTGAATTTGGCCCTACAGATATACTTGTACGAACTAAGGCTGCATCTGTAAATAGAAGAGATGTATTTACAAGAGATGGGTCTCACGGAATTAAAACCAATGGAAGATATGTTCTTGGCATGGATGGTGCTGGTGAGGTTGTTGCTGTAGGTGATCTTTGTACAAAATTTAAAGTCGGCGATAGAGTAATGGGGATTTCAAATAGTGGAACTTATGCAGAATATTGCAGAATGCCTGAAGTAACTGCTACCAAAATTCCTGATTTTCTTAGTTATGAAGAAGCAGGCACATTTCCTATTATTCTTACCACGGCTTGGCATATGATGGTTTGTCGCTCTGGCTTAAAAGCTGGTGAAGATGTTCTTGTGATGGCTGCTGGTAGTGGTGTTGGAACTGCCGCTATTCAGATTGCAAAACTTTTTAGCGGAAGGGTTTTCACAACTGCTAGTACGGAAGATAAGCTTGAAAAAGCAAAAGCTCTTGGTGCAGATGTTGGCATTAACTATACAAAAATTCCTGATTTTTCTGAGGCTATTAAAGCTGAAACAAATGGGGAAGGGGTCAACTTGGTAGTTGATCATATTGGATCAACTGTATGGGACCAATGCTTTGCTAGCATGAAACGTGGTGGTCGCTTCGTCACTTGTGGTGTTTCTGCAGGACATTGGGTAAATTTTCATATGGGTCGATTGTGGACTAGAGATTTAACAATTATCGGCACAAGTATGAATCCACGAGAAGACATTGAGACAATAGGGGATTTGGTTCGCCGAGGACACTTCAAAGCTGCTGTAAGCGAAGTTTTCCCATTACAGCAAGCTCTTAAAGCGCAACATGTTTTAGAAGAGAGTAGTTTTTTTGGAAAAGTAATGCTTTCTATTCCGTGATTAATTATCTTAATTTAAAAGATGGCAAAATAGTAAGATTCTGTTAATATGCCGAAATATAAAATTTCTTTTGCATTGAGTGAGGTAATCCTATTATGAATATGACTGAAAAAGAATATAAAGCACAACTTGAACGCGGATTTAATCCAAAAGTTATTGCTGTTGTTGGTGCAGCTAGGCATAATCAGCACAGATGGCTTAAAGTCCAACTTCCATTTATGAAAGAACACGGCAAACTCTACAATGTCAATATCAATGAAGAAGAATGGGCAGGTGCAGATGAGCTTGGGATTCAAAATTTTAAAAGCTTATTGGATATTCCTGAAAATGTTGATTATGTGACTATTTCAGTTCCAAGGAATATTGTTCCATTTATTCTTAAGGATTGTGTTGCAAAAAAAGTTGCTGTTGCCCACATTTTTGCTGCAGGATTTGATGAAGTAGAAGATGAAATAGGCCATGAACTTGCTCGACAAGTTCAGCAAATTTCAGAGGAAGGTAATCTATTAGTTATAGGTCCCAATTGTATGGGTCTTTATAATGCAGAAAAAGGCATAAGGCAAGATCTTAATCAGCCTGCACTTAAAGCAGGATATATGGGATACATTTCCCAAAGTGGTAGTCAAGCTATAGGCTTTACCCTTGAAGCTGCAGCACAAGGTGTACCTTCTAGTATGTGTTTTAGTATGGGTAATGGCTTAGTTTTAGATATTCATCATTTCGTAGATTATTTGGGTCAAGAGCCTAATACTAAAGTGATTGGTATATATTGCGAAGGTCCACGTGATCCTAAGGAATTTTTTCAAAGTATTGGAAAAATTTCATCCGAAACGCCTGTATTAGTTTGGAAAGTTGGTCAAACAGAAGATTCGGCTAGGGCTACTTCTGCGCATACTGGTACACCATACATTAATCAGGATTTATGGCGTCGCTTGATGTATAGATCAGGAGCAATTCCAGTTGATAGTCTAGAAGAAATGATTGACACTTCGAAGGCCTTGGTTATGCTTCGCCCTTGTTCAAATATGAATATTGGCATTTTGGCAGCTACAGGCGGCCATTCAACTGAGATGGCGAATGTTTTTTCTAAGGAAGGTTTTCGTGTAGTTCCTTTAACGGAAAAATCTTATGAACGTCTTGGAGAGTTTTTTAATCTAATTGGCGGTAATTACGTAAACCCAATTCAAGGTTCTTCGGATAGATTTAACGATATTGTTGAAATTTTGGGCGAGGATGACAACATAGATGTTGTAGCAGTAGAAGTAGGTGCCGGAAGATTACTTACAAGGAAAGATGCAAGTGACCCTTGGCTTATTAATGATTCTCAAATTGAGAGTTATATTGAAACATTCAATAAGTTTAATGAGAATTCAAAAAAAACACTTATTACTGTCGTAACTACATCTTTTCCACGTGTAGAATCATCAGTTATGGAAGAAATAGATAAACGATTTTCTGAGGCAGGAATACCAATTTTTTATTCCTTTCAAAGGGCAGCACGGAGCCTACGCCATGTGGTTGATAGGCATTCTACACTGGCATATTTGTCTTAATTAAGATAGATCTAAAATATAGGATTATGAATATATTGTATTCATAATCCTATATTTTTTACTGGAGTCTTTTTCTTTTAATGATTCATTTTAGAAATGCATTTTCTGATTTAAAAGATTTACTATGTGACGGTAGTTATATATTTCTTGGTTTAGATTATGATGGCACATTAACTGAATTAGTTTCAAGTCCCGAAGAAGGAATACTCTTAGATAGCCGGAGATTAGCGCTAAAAGCTTTAATCACCTCCGTTAAAGTTACTCCATCTATTATTAGTGGACGATCATTGCAAAATCTTCGCGACAAAGTAATTTTAAATAATATTATTCTTGCTGGAGATCATGGTGTAGAGATTGCTGGTCCACTTATTGAATTTACCCACCATGAAGCTAAAACATTCAAAGAATTCCTTGAAGGCTTGATTCCTAAAATTTCTTTTATTGTTTCACTATTTCCTGGTGCTCTTTTTGAAATTAAACCATACACATTAAGTGTTCATTATAGACTTATTTCTCTTCGTGATCGGAAATCATTACTTGCAAAACTTCGAATTTATCTTAAGCCATTTCTTGAGAATAGGTTGTGTCGAAGGAAATGGGGTAAAGAGATATTGAATATCGTCATGCCCTTTGATTGGGATAAAGGGCATGCATTTTCTTTGTTGCTAGCTCAACTTCAAGCTAATTATCCAAAAAAATTAATCATCCCTATTTATATTGGAGATGATATTTCTGATGAGGATGCTTTTCGAGTTGCAAGAATTAAGGGGTATGCGGTGCGTGTTGGCAAACCAAAGAAGAACACATTAGCACAGTTTTTTGTAGATTCTCCTAATGAAGTTGAATCTTTTCTTTTTAATTTGTCTGAATGGGTAAAAAATTAAAAGTATTGAAGTAAATATTTGTACACAAATATTTACTTCATGTTAATATGGCGATTGTTAAAATAATTTTAATCGAAAGTTGATAATATATGTCATTAAAGAAACCATCCCTCTTTTACGGTTGGTATATAGTATTTGCTGGCACTGTAACAATGACACTCATGGCTACATTCTCATACTATGGAATGGGTCTTTTTCTTGAGCCAATAAGAAGTCATTTTGGCTGGAGTACTTTAGCTTTTACTACAGGCTTGTCACTTGCTCGTCTTGAAGGTGGATTTCTAGCTCCATTTGTTGGTTATGCTATAGATAAATTTGGTCCAAGAAAATTGATGCTTGTAGGGATATCTGTTAGTGGCTTGGGTTACATTTTATTAAGCCAAACTATGTCTTTGCCTTATTTTTTTCTGGTTTATATTTTTCTGGTTCAGGGTGGAATAAGCTTAGGAATGGGTAATGCTCCAACTACTGCAGTTGCTAATTGGTTTAAGCGTAAAAGAGGAACTGCCATGGGGGTAGTTAATTTAGGAGCTAGTTTTGGCGGTATGTTTTCTATTCCTTTGGCTTGGCTAATTACTACTTATAAATGGAATGGAGCCCTAATGGTTGCTGGGGTAATTGTTTGGTTAATTGGCTTACCGATGGCATTAATTGTACGCCATAGACCTGAACCATATGGTTTTCTTCCTGATGGAAAAAAACCAATGAATTTAGGAAATCCTGCTGTAAAAAATGGTGATGGAAATGAAGCTGTTATTGTATACGAGGAAGACGTAGAAGTTAATTTTACAAGCAGGCAAGCTTTAAAAACAGGTGCATTTTGGAGTATTGGCTTGACTTTTGCTGCTCGCCAATTAGTGACTGGTTCTGTAGCGTTGTTTCTTCCTTCACTATTACAAGAACGAGGAATGAATTTAACTGAGGCAGCTTCTATAATTACTTTAATGTCTTTTATAGGCATGCCTGGAAGAGTAGGATTCGCTTGGCTTGGAGATCATCGAGATAAAAGATGGGTTATGGCTAGTTGTTTTATTTTTCAATCTATTGGATTAATTCTATTTATTATACTTGGCGGTAAAGCAGGTATAATCTTTTTTCTCATATTATACGCTCCTGCGTATTCTGGCGTTCTACCATTACTTCCTGCAATTCAAGCAGATTATTTTGGAGTTAAAAGTTTTGCAACTATAAAAGGATTAATGGCTCCAATTGGAACGATTAGCGTAGTGGCTGGCCCAATTTTAGTTGGAATTTTACATAATATATTTGATAGCTACGAACAAGCCTTTATCGTTTTGGCAATTGCAAATGTTTTGGCCCTAGTCTTTATTGTGTTAACAAAAAGGCCTGTTTTGCAGAATAATTAATTATTCTTATCCTTTTAAAAACTCTCCTATCTCAGAATTATTTATTTTAAGCCATCGGGTGTTTATTTTAATCTGCTCTATTGATTGCTGAATGGTTAGGGATGCAGCTGGAGCAGGATGGGTTTCAAAGAATTTTGTAACATCCTCAAGCATCGAATTATCTGCAAAATTTCCAGGTATTGCTGCAAGTCTCATTAAGGCAAATCCACCTCTTCCGTATCTTTTATCAAATTCCCCCCAATTGGATTTTATAAATTCCCATGCAAGGTGCTTACCGGAAGAATTCATGGCAATTGCTGTAATTACTGAAACTGCGTCTTGAGGACGAACCTCATTTGAAAGAGATCTTTCTAATAAATCACTTAATAGATCTTTTTCCTGGAACCTTGACAATGCACCAAGCAATCGCATTTTTTCTTCTTGCAAAGTAGCATTTTTTTGTAATGTCCATAATTGTTCATATGTTTTCTTGCTGCCTCCCATAGCTGCTAAAGAGTAAACGCATCCTCTCAGATTCGGAGGAACTGGTTGATTATTACTTATTAAATCGTCAAATAATTCTGCAGCATGATCTAATGTTTTTTGGTTGCCAAAATATCCTGCTTGAGAAAGAGCTAGGCTTCTGAGTAAAATTTTTAGGTGAGTTTCGTTTTCTGATTCTTTCCATCCCATTTTGTCGGCTAAAGGGAGAAAAAGATTTAATGCAAATGCCTTAAACAATGGATATATGTTTTCATCACTAAGTAAGTTGTCGAGATCTCCAATATTGCTAGCTACATCGCGCCAAACGGAAGTGTCTTCTTCGTTTGTATATGAACTAATTAATTGCATAAACTCTGTAGCCTGTATATAACCCGCTTTACCTAATGCATAAACATCGTTTTGTAACCCTAACCTCTCTGTCGGTGGAAGTAATTTATTTTCAACCATTTGACGCAAACTATTTAGCTGGTTTTGTGGTTGAATGATTCTAAAGAATCCAGTTTGTTCGGGATTAAAGATTAAAGTTTTCTGGTGATTTATGTCTAATTCAGCAGTGTTGCTTTCTAGTAAAAGTTCAATATCTTCTTCGCCTGAACTTTTAATTCTCAGAGGTATTTTCCAAGTTGATTCAGAGGGGGTTCCTTTTTTTGTTGATCCAAGAATATTAGTTGCTAAGAATCGAGATTGCCGTATCTTTAATTTAGTTGTATCAGTACTTTGATTGGATTCTATGGATATTACTGGATAACCCATCTGTTTTAACCATGTATCCATTATGCTTTTAACTGGTTTTTGCGATGCAGATTCCATAGCCTTCCATAAGTCGTCTGTGCTTGCGTTGGAATATTGGTGTTTTGAAAGATATTGATATAATCCTGATTGGAATGTTTTTTCACCTAAAAAGTTTTCAAGCATTCGAATAAGTGATCCACCTTTACTATAACTTATTGCATCAAAAAGTTGTTCTACTTCTGCAGGCGAAGTTACTTCTGCTTCAATAGGATGGGATGTTTCTAAGCTATCCAAATCGAATGCACGAACAGTATCTGCGCTAACAAATTCTGTCCACATTTCCCATTCAGGGAATATAGCATCAATTGCTTTATCACCCATCCAAGACGCAAAGCTTTCATTTAGCCACAGGTCATTCCACCATTTCATTGTAACTAAATCTCCAAACCACATATGTGCCATTTCGTGCGAAATGACTTCAGCAACCCTTTGTTTTGTAGCTGACGCACTGTTTTCTGGATCAACAAGAAGTGCAGTCTCTCTGTAAGTTATTAAACCCCAATTTTCCATTGCCCCAGCCGCAAAATCAGGAATTGCAACATGATCAAGCTTCTTAAGCGGGAAAGGTATCCCGAAGTAAGAATTAAAATAGCTTAATAATTTTAACGATGTATCTAGCGCAAATTTACCAAAAGATTCGCGCCCTTTTGTAGTTATTACTCTTATTAACGTTCCTGAGCTGCTTTTACTTTCAATTAAACTCATGTCTCCTACAAGAAATGCTAGCAAGTATGTGGACATTAAGGGTGTTTCTTGAAAGGATACGATTTTTGTGTCTTTGTTAATTATTTCCTCTTTTTCAATTGGCATATTTGAATATGCTTGAAGGAGGGCTGGTATTTGAATATCCAGTTGAAATGATGCTTTTAAAGCCGGCTCATCCCAACAAGGGAACGCTAAACGCGCATGTCCTGGTTCAAACTGTGTAGTTACTAGCCATTTTGTATTTCCAGATGTGTCTTGATATTGGCTTCGATAGAATCCAGTTAGGTTGTCAGGTATTGTTCCGTTAAATTTAATAGAAAGCTTATAAATACCTAAATTAATTTCTTGAGGAAAAGATATTGACATGGTCTCTTCCTCATTATTGATTGAAATATCGATAGCATTAACTATTTCATTTTCAATTTCAATTTTTGAGGATTCGATGTTTAAGTTCAATGAATTCATTGTTATGATAGAAGTTTTTTTGTGAACTTGTATCATAATTTCCTCAAAACCTTCGTAGGTAAATTTTTCCATGTCGGGCTCAAGGTGAAGTGAATATTTTTTTGGACTTACCGTTGAAGGTAATAACTTTGCATTAGATTCTGACATACCAAACTCCTTTTAAAGTTTATTTTAGATTTGTAATATAATTTTCAAATGAGGCATGAAATTCTTCAATCGTGAATGAATATTCTTGGGTGCCATGAGATTGTACGCAATATGCAGCACATACTGCTCCAATTTTGCATGCCTCCTCTATACTTTTACCATCTCCAATTCCTTTCAAGAGCCCTCCGCGAAATGCATCACCTGCGCCTGTTGGATCTACTACATTTTGTATAGAAGCAGCCGGGAAGTTGATGCTTGAATTATTTGATAATATGGTAAAACCATTTTCTCCACTAGTTACTATTATCAAATCAGTTAAATTTAACAATTGGTCACGAGTTTTATTGGTTTTTTCTTCTATCATTTGCATTTCATAAGAATTGGCTATTAATAATTTTGACCCTTCAATAGTATTCAATAGATTCTTTTCACTCCACGCAGGCAGTGATTGTCCAGGATCGAATATAAAAGGAATATTACATTCTCTAGCAGATTTTGGATAATCACTCATATCATCTAGATTTCCAGGACCTATCCAAAGAATAAGAGGCTGATCGATAAGTGTGATGTTGCATAACGAAGGAAAATTCATTGCTCCTGGATCAAAAATGGTTATTTGATTTTGAGAATTGTCGGTTACGATTGTTGCTGTTGCCGTAGCTGTATTCTCAATCATTCGAATATTTTTCGTAGATATATCATTTTGATGCAACCATTCAATATATTTTGAATCTTCTTTGCCTAGGCTAGCTAATATTATTGGATTTCCACCTAATAATTTTAAAGCATAAGAAATGTTTCCTGCAGTTCCACCTAATCGAATAGTTGAATTCTCTACCATAAAGCTCACGTTCAAATTGCTAAGGTTTTCTGAAAGAATATGATTTTGGAATTTATCAGGAAATTCCACTATTTTGTCGTAAGCTAGTGAACCGGATATATATATATTCATAACACTTCCATTTCTTAGTACCAAATTATATCTCTATTTGCTTTTATCTGGAACAATAATCCGCTTAAATCGTTTGATTAACTAGGCTAGTATCTATTTTGATGGGAGTTCATGGTGATATCAGAGTATAAATTGAGGCTTATTCTTAGGCATTGGGCATTATTGCGAGTTCAACTTTCTAAATGGTCAGTTAATTGATACTTTTTAGTAAGTATTAATAAATTTACGAGTTAATCTTTTTTGAGATTTATTATAGGTTTGAACTAATATCAGTACACGTTATAATGACCAAACTATTTTATTGTGGATAATCATTTGAGGAAGGTCAAATATGGTTCATAAAAACCTAAAGCAGAAATCACTATCCAGATTACAAACCACTAATGGTGATTTTGGATATTATAAGTTATCAACGCTTGAAGATGAGGGTTTGGTAAACCTTTCTAATCTTCCATTATCCATAAGGGTTCTCTTGGAGAATGCTCTAAGAAATTTTGATGATTATCTTGTTAAAGAAGATGATATAATTTCTGTTGCTAGCTGGAATCCTGAAAATATTTCCTCTAGGGAATTTCCATTTATGCCTGCTAGAGTGTTAATGCAGGATTTAACTGGTGTTCCAGCAGTAGTTGATCTAGCAGCTATGCGCTCTGCTATGGCAAGACAGAATGGAGATTACACAAAAGTAAATCCTGTACTTCCTGTAGATTTGGTAATCGACCACTCTGTTCAAGTCGATTATTTTGGTATGCCAACAGCTTTTAAAATGAACGTTACAAGGGAATTTGAACGAAACCAAGAGAGATATTCTTTTCTAAGGTGGGCGCAAAATACATTTGCTAATTTTACTCTCGTTCCACCTGGCACAGGTATTGTCCATCAAGTTAATTTAGAATACTTAGCTTCTGTAATTACAGAAAGAGATTCAAGTGATGGTCCAGTTATTTTTCCGGATACAGTAGTTGGAACTGACTCGCACACCACTATGATCAATGGATTGAGTGTTTTGGGTTGGGGTGTTGGTGGCATAGAGGCCGAGGCCGTAATGCTAGGTCAGCCTTATTACATGCAATTACCTGAAGTTATTGGCTTTAAGTTTGTAGGTGCTCTCAGGGAGGGTGTCACTGCTACAGATCTTGTTCTAACGGTTGTTGAAGTCCTTCGAGAAAAAGGAGTAGTTGAAAAATTTGTAGAATTTTATGGGGCTGGCCTAAGCAACCTTCCTCTTCCAGATAGGGCTACCATAGCAAATATGGCACCAGAATATGGCGCTACCTGTGGATTCTTTCCAATTGATTCAATTACTATTGATTATCTCAGAGAAACTGGTCGAACTGACGAACAATTAGAAGTAGTTGAAAAATATGCTCGTGCACAAGGATTTTTCCGTACTGATGATACGCCTGATCCTGCATATACCTCTACTCTTGAGCTTGATCTTAATCAAGTAATCCCAAGTCTTGCTGGTCCACGTCGACCACAGGATCGTGTAGATTTAGGATTGGTAAAAGAAAATTTTTATGGTTCTTTTGCCGTGTCTAATGAAGAGTTTGAAATTGAACTAGGCAACAGTAAATCAGCTGTAAAAAATGGTGCGGTAGTTATTGCTGCTATTACAAGTTGCACGAATACATCTAATCCCTCGGTAATGGTTGGGGCAGGGTTACTTGCTAAGAAAGCAGTTGAGTTTGGGCTTAGTCGAAAACCATGGGTAAAAACAAGTATGGCTCCGGGGTCACAAGTTGTAACTGATTATTTGGAAAAATCTGGAGTTTCCCCATTTCTCGAGGAATTAGGTTTTCATACAGTTGGTTATGGATGCACTACTTGTATAGGAAATAGTGGACCACTACCTGATTCAATTTCTAAAGCTATAACTGACAATGATATGACTGTTGCCGCTGTTTTAAGTGGAAATAGAAATTTTGAAGGAAGAGTACATGCAGACGTTAAAGCTAATTATCTTGCTTCGCCAATGCTAGTTGTTGCTTATGCTCTAGCAGGTACCGTAGACATTAATTTAACATCAGATCCTATTGGACATAATGACAATGGTGTACCTGTTTATTTGAAGGATATTTGGCCGTCACAAAATGAAATTGCAGAAACAATTTCATCATCCCTTACTCCTGAAATGTTTCGTTCTAGGTATAGTAATATTTTTAATGGTTCAGATGAATGGAATTCACTACCTACCCCTGAAGGGGATCTGTACGATTGGGACGATAAGTCTACCTACATACAGGAGGTTCCTTTTTTCAAGGACTTTAAGGAGGAAATTTCTGAATTAAAAGACATTAATAATGCTCGTGTTTTAGTTATGCTAGGAACATCAATAACTACAGATCACATATCTCCTGCAGGTGGAATATCCTTAAACAGACCTGCTGGTCAATTTTTAATTTCAAAAGGAGTTGAACAGAGAGAATTTAATACTTTTGGTGCCAGAAGAGGTAATCATGAAGTTATGATGCGAGGAACTTTTGGCAATGTTCGATTAAAGAATCAATTAACTCCTGATAAAGAAGGAGATTGGACTGTCTTTTTCCCAACAGATGAAACCATTAGTATATTTGATGCGAGTGAAAAATATCAAAAGGAAAATATTCCTACCATTATTATCGCTGGCAAAGAATATGGCTCTGGTAGCTCAAGAGACTGGGCAGCAAAAGGACCTCTTCTTTTAGGGGTTAAAGCTGTTATTGCAGAAAGCTATGAACGTATTCACCGCAGCAATTTAATAGGTATGGGAATTTTACCTTTACAATTTAAAGATGGCGAAACACCAGCCAGCATTGGGTTAGATGGCACCGAGACATTTAATTTTTCAGGTATAGCTGACGGATTTGGCCCAAAAGTTTTCATAAATGTCAGTGCTAAAAAGAATAATGGCACTAGTATTGAATTTTCCGTTCATTCTAGGATTGATACACAAGTTGAGGTTGAATATTATCGTAATGGAGGAGTTCTTCATACAAGTTTACGAAGAATGCTTAAAAAATAATTCATATTAATTTCTTTCATGAGAAAAAACTTGCTAGCATGAAAACATGTGATATAATAACTATAACTCCCGTGACCGGGTTTCACAGTATCCTACTGTTCTTTGACTGTTGTAGACGAGATATAGGGCGCTTGGGCTGAGGTTCGGAGAAAATTATTTCAAAGGAGTGCAGTGCACTATGGATATTTATGTAGGGAATTTGGCCTATGAGGCAAACGACGAAGACCTAGGCGAGGCTTTTGCAGCTTATGGTGAAGTTGTTGCAGTAAGAGTTATCAAGGATCGATATACCGGTCGTTCAAGAGGATTTGCTTTCATCGAAATGCCAGATTCTACTGGACAAGCTGCTATTGATGGACTTAATGGTAAAGACATTAAGGGCAGAGCAATTACAGTTAACCAGGCTAGACCTCGTGAAGAGGGTGGTCAAGGTGGCGGCGGTCAGGATCGTCGTGGCGGCGGTCAGGATCGAAGAGATCGCTACTAGAAAATATTCTAGTAGAGTTTTGTAAAATATATAAATGGGTTCACTTGATAATAGAGTGAACCCATTTATTTTTTCTACACTTATTATTTAATTATTAATAATATTTTCCTTAAATTCATTATTTTTTAACTTAACATATAGTTTTTTATATAAATTAAATTTAGCTGAAATATTCCTAATAATATTTTTTGTATTTTTTAATATATTTCGTGTTGCTTTCTTTGAGAGCGATTAAATGCTAACAACGCAATGATATTAATGATTCTCTTTTGGGATTTGTATGGAAATTCTAGACATAATTGGCAATACTCCCCTTCTGGAAATGCGTCGGATTTCACCAAAATCTTCCGTTAGAATTTTTGCTAAACTTGAAGGCAATAACCCTACTGGAAGTATTAAGGATCGTATTGTTAAAGCCATGCTTACTGATGCTGAACTAAAGGGTCTTATAAAACCCGGTGATACTATTGTTGAGGCAAGTAGTGGCAATACAGGTATTGCATTGTCTATGATTGCCACTCAAAAAGGATACAAAACCTTGATTGTTATACCTCGTGAGGTCCCTTCGAGTATTGGAGATTTATTGAAAATTTATGGTGCTGATATACATTGGTGTGATTCTGGTGGAGGCATGAAAAATCCTATAGAAACAGCTAGGGACATTGCCTTTACAAATTCTTACCATCTGTTAGGTCAGTTTAGTAATGATATTAATTCAAATACTCATTACTTGACGACTGGCAGAGAAATTGTTGATCAAATTGGTTGGGTCGACACTTTTATTGCAGGTATTGGTACTGGTGGTACAATAATGGGTGTTGGTAAAAGGTTACGAGAAATTAATCCAAATGTTAGGCTGATTGGAGTGGAGCCAACTTTAGGTGATCGCCTTCAAGGTCTTCGTAACTTACAAGATGGATATATACCATCACTTTTAAATTTAAATAGTATTGATAGTCGCTTTCTTGTCGATAGCAATACCGCTATTGATACTGCAGGAATGATTACTAAATATGAAGGTCTATTTGCTGGTGTTTCTTCTGGTGCTACTATGAGTGTTGCTCTACGAATAGCAGAAGAAATGGATAAAGGTATAATAGTTGTAATGTTTTCTGATAGTGGGTGGAAATATCTGTCTTCTCGACCATGGGAAGAGTCTGTTGAAAATATGTCTAATAAAAATGATATTCATTGGTGGTGAATGAACATTCAATCTGCAGTAAATAAATTACTAGAAAGTCGATTGATTAGTCGAATATGGGATAGAGATTATACCTTATGGGCTGATGATCCTTACCAGATAGTTGATCGTCTTGGCTGGTTAGATTGCATCCATTTGCTTTCAAATTTATTTGAACGATTAAGCACCCTTAATCTACATGTAACTGAAAAAGGAATTACCGATGTGATTCTTATTGGCATGGGAGGGAGTAGTCGAACTTCAGAGGTTTTGCGAGATATTTTTAAAACTAATACTTCTCTTCCATATTTAACTGTTCTAGACACAACCGTTCCTGCATGGATACATTCAGTAGAAAAAAATATAGATCTTGCGACTACTTTGATTATTGTTGCTTCGAAATCTGGAGAAACATTAGAAACAATCTTATCTTACCGCTATTTTCGCTCTAGTGTTGCCAGTAACCTTGGAGAAAGTAACGCTGGAGAGCATTTTATTGCTATAACCGATAAAGACTCACCATTAGAAAAAATTGCAAAAGAAGATGGATTTTTAGATACCTTTATTACCCCAAGTAATGTTGGTGGAAGATTTTCATCATTTACCTATTTTGGATTACTTCCTGCTTTTCTTATAGGTATTGATATTGAGCTTTTGGTTAAGTCTGCACGAAAAATTTATGAAATCCATCAGAATTTTGACGAAAAATCAATTAATCATGCTGGCGTTCTTGGGTTTGTTATTGGCACAAATGCTAATTTGGGCGTTGATAAGCTTACAATTATTTTATCCGAATCCCTACGTTCATTTGGCTCTTGGCTTGAACAGCTTATTGCAGAGAGTACAGGTAAAAACTGTAAGGGAGTTATTCCAATTATAGAAAATGAATTGATGTCATCCTCGAATTACTCTAAAGATAGGATGTTCTATGTGCTTCGCTTAAAGTCCGACCCTGATATTTTGGGGAGTGAATTAGTTGATGAATTGATAATAGAAGGAAGGACTGTTATTGAGCATTATTTAGATGACATTTATGACATTGGTGGAGAAATTTTTCGTTGGCAATTCGCAGTTGCTGTGATTGGCTCAGTGATGAACATTAATCCTTTTAATCAGCCCGATGTGCAGCTTTCTAAGGATAGAACAGCAAGGCACCTTATCGCAGAACGTAACTGGGATCCTGCTAAAGGAAGCATATCGCCTATGCAGCTTTTTCATTCAATTGCAGATGATGATTACCTTGCACTAACTGCTTATATGCAACCATCAGATGAACTTGAACAAATTATTGATCAATTCAAGTATGCCGTTAAGCAAAAATTTAACCTAGCTACTTCATTTGGGTATGGCCCTCGGGTTCTTCATTCTACTGGACAATTACATAAAGCTGGACCAAATAAAGTTATATCTATAATCATTATTCCTGCTAATTTTGAAAATAACGATTTAAAAGTAATTGGAGAAGATTACACTTTTGGTGAAGTAGCACGTAGTCAAGCCTTTGCTGATGCCGAAGTTCTTTGGGAGAGAGGGAGAAGAGTTTCGATAATTGAAATTCCTGGTGAGGATGAGGAAATTCTACAAGAATTAGATGCTATTTTAAAAAGTATTTTGTTGCTTGAAGATATTTAAAAAGTAATAATCATGTTGCTTGATCTATACAAAAAACTATTAAGTGTAAAGCAGATGTTAAAAATGCCAATGAATATAGAATAACTTTTTTCAACTTATTCGCGCCTCTACCACTAAAGAAGTTACAGAATAATAAGATCACCCGAATAGCGGAACTTAGTTTTGTATTCTAGAGACTAAAGCGAAGATGAGTTATTAGCTTTAAGTGGTAAATGATGATTCACTTGAAGAATGATTCAGGCCAAAAATTTCTGAAATTAATTTGAACGATGTTGTTCTGTGATCGAAATAATAGCAATTAGTCACTATGCTTATTTCATTGGTGTGATAACGTGCTGAAGCGTCTAGGATACCTGCTTTCACATATTGAGGATCTCCTTGAATTATATGTTTTCCTGTTTGCTCAAGATGATATAATTCTTGAGGGCTAAATTGAATTTTTGATGCCTCTTCAGGTTTCATCATTGGGCCTCGAATTCCTTTTAATCTATTTATTCTGGCAATGTCTCTACTTGATGCTATGAAGTCTGCTTCACTTTGTGTTTCTGAACATATGACCTGCAATGCGACGTTCACTTTAGGTTCAGAGCAGTAATTCGATGGTTGAAATTGTTGACGATATAAATCAACGATCATGGGCCCGTGCTCTGCCGATGTGCCAAAGAAATCTGCAAATGAAAATGGTAAACCTAATGCTGCTGCTAAACGAGCACTAAAATCACTTGATCCTAAAAGCCATATATTTGGAATTGAATTAGGCGAAGGTCCAGGTTGAGCTTTTATATTTGAAAAATAATGATCATCATGAAGAGTACCTGACATAAATCCAATTAGATCTGCGACTTGTTGAGGAAATTGATTGATATCCATTTGAGGTCGTGGATATGCCAATGCCGCAGCTGTTTGATGATCACTTCCTGGGGCTCTACCTATTCCTAATTCAATTCTATCTGGATAAAAAGAATTAAGAATTCGGAATGTTTCTGCTACTTTTAAAGCAGAATAATGGGAGAGCATCACGCCACCGCTTCCAATAATGATATTTTTTGTGTTAGCAGCTATTTGACTTATAAGTATTTCTGGAGCTGTACCAGCATATCCATCAGAATTATGATGTTCAGCTACCCAGTACCTCTTATATCCCCAAATATCAGCTAATTTAGCTAATTCTACTGTTTCACGAAGGGCATCTTCTGCCGAACCTTCTTGACGAATTGGAGATTGATCAACTATTCCAAAAATAAAAGAATCCACTAGTTCCTCACTTATTTATGGGTTTAAATTATATCTGAATGGAACTCTGTTCCTATGTGGCCTTCAGTTTCCAGTTCTGCATATTCTGAATCTGATATCCCTAAGATTGTTTTGTATACATATTCATTATCTTGCCCTAACATTACCGGACCTCTTCGTACGTTTGCTGGTGTTTTGGAGAGTACAAATGGAGCACGTCCATATTTATAGATGCCAGTGTCCTCAGTGAAAGCTTCTTGGTAAAAATTTCTAGATGCCAGATGAGAGTCTTCACTTGAGTCTTTTGCATCTAGTACGGCACCAGCAGGTATACCGCTTTGTTGCAATAATTTCATTGCTAATTTGTGATCTTGCTTATTTGTCCATTCTGAAATAAATACATCAAGCAGATTATGATTTGCTAATCGATTTTCGTGAGTTGTGAATTCTGGTTTCATTGACCATTCAGGTTTTCCAATTATTTCGATAAAATTATTCCATTGTTCATCATTCCAGATGGTAATTACTATCCAACGGTCATCTCCCATGCACTGATAACATCCTTGCAAGGCTCTTGGATGTCGATTGCCTAAAGTGCTAGGGGAATCTCCATTAAAAGTATATTCCATAAATGATTCTGCCATGTACCCAAATGTTGCTTGAGCTGAAGGAAGTTCAATTAACTGTCCTTTGCCGGTACGTTTCCTATGAATTAATGCCATAATTGCAGCAGCAGCTGCATGAGTTCCAGCGGATGCATCTACAACAAATTCCCCAGAGTTAGCCGATGGGTCCATATCTGTATAGCCTCTCATTAATCCATGCCCTAAAGCATCAGCCATATGAATACCGAGTGATCGAAATTTACTGTATTCCCCACTATCTCCATATGCAGGCATACGTATCATAATAATGTCATTTTTTACTGAACTAAGGGATTCATAATTAATATTAAGCTTGTCCATTGTTTCTCTGACATTGTTGTCAATAAACATGTCGGATACTTTTAATAATTTGTCAAATATTTCGCGACCTCTTTTTACTCGTAAATCAACTGTCATGCTTAATTTATTTCTTCCATGAGAGTTGAATATAGGAGTTCGATTCCATGGATGATCACCAACTAACTTATCTGGGAAACCACCTGCAAATCCAGGCATATTATCAATCATTGCTTGGGGAGGACGAGCCATTGCTCCTCTAGTTATTGGCATCATAACTTGGGTAGATTCTATTCTTATTACTTCTGCTCCGAGATCAGCAAGTAGCGTAGCTCCATATGGACCTGCCCAAACTACAGTCATATCTAAAATACGAATCCCTTTAAGTGGTAAAGTTTGCATTAATTCCTCTTATTGAATCTGTATATGATCAAAATAAATTTTATGATTTAAGAAATTCAGCAAAAATTTCATCATTATGTTCTCCTAATTGAGGAGCACTGCGTTGTATTTTCCAAGGGGTTTCGTGCATTATCCATGGTTTTCCTGGTGCAATAAAGGAACCAGCAATAGGATGATTATATTCCTGAAAAAATTCTTTTTCTTTAAAGAATTGGTCGTTAGCTACATCTTCCATGGAATTTAATGGGGCAGAAAGAACCCCATTTTCTTGTGCTAATTTCCATAATTCTAACTTTGTACGTTCCATTACAAACGGGTAAAAAAATGATTCAAATTCTTCCTTTAAAACTGGATCAGATTGTGAAAGAGGATTTCTCCATTTTGGATCCATTAACTCCTTAGGATTACCCATCATTTTAATGATATTACCTATTCGTGTTGGTCCTCCACTTAATTCAAAATATCCATCTAAACATGGATAAACTCCAGTAGGATAAGTTGCTGTACCCCCTACGGATTGTCTTTTATTGATTATACCGCTGTAGTGGTATGCAAGGACTGTTGCCTGTCTTCGATCTTGTGTTCCGGTTTGAGTTTCCATAAGTGATATGTCAACATGTTGCCCTGATGAACCATTGATAGCCCCAAAGAAAGCCCCTAATGTCCCTACAAGAGCAGCGGCTCCACCTTGGAATAAAACAATATTTGGTCCTAATTTAACTGGCTCTCTGTCTATAATTCCCGTTGAGAACATTTCGCCACCCATAGCATAAATAATTGCGTCTGAAGCTTTGTAATCTCTGTAAGGACCAGACTGTCCAAAATTGGATATTGAAACGTATGTTATATCCGGTTTAATTGCTTGAATAGCCTCATAATCCCACCCCCATTTTTTCATTGTGCCTGGGTGGAAACTTTCTATAATTATGTCGGTTGATTTCAATATTTGCATTATTAGCTTGCTTGCAGTCGGATCATTAAAATCTAAAGTGATTCCGCGTTTATTTGTATTAAGGTACATGAAAAGACCACTTGTGTTTAGATTTTTTTCTTTCCTAGGAAATGGACCGATGGATCTGCTGATGTCACCTGTCTTAGGTTTTTCGATTTTTATTACGTCAGCTCCGAAATCTGCAAGTAATTTTGTGCAGTATGGTCCACTAATGTGATTTGTGAAATCTAGAACCCTTACTCCAGATAATGCTTGATTGCTCATATAATTCTCTTATTTGGATAAATTATTGAATAAATTCTGATGACTTATTATAGTACCTGTGCTGAAAAAGGCTAGATGTTAAAGTTGCATGAGTATTATTTTGATTCATAACTTCTTAGCGAAATATAGAATATCACTAGTAAAACGAATTTCTTAAAGATTTAGAATCCTATGATCTAAGTATTAGTGAATATGCAAAAGTCTCTGATAATAGAGGTAGTATGCGCATGATTTTTTTTGGTGTTTCTGCTAGAGCTACCAATAATATTCAATTGGTTAGCCCAATACTTTATATTCTACTTTACCATCCTGTAATGGTATTAAAATTATCGACCACACTTGATATTACATCTGTGGAGAACACTCCACTAATTTCTCTTCTCTGGAAAATCCTTTAAAAAAACGAGGTCAATGTTCAAGTAAAAGTCTTGAGATTTTATGGAAGTTATTGATTGAAGAAAATGTTACTTTTAAGACGAATTATTTAATGTAGAAGATGTAATCTTATTATCTAAATCTGCTCAATCGCCGTATACATCAATTCTTGGTTTGTTAGAAACTGATGTCGAACGAATTCAGAAATATATTGATACAGGTGTTTGTAATTTCATATTTAATTGGATGTGCGATCTAGCTGATGCTCAGGATCAAATAAAAATAGTTGCGAAAAAGGTTATGGCGCGGTTTAATTAAACCGTTATTAATGTAACATATTTTTTAAATATGGAGGTGTTAAATGGTCTATAATGATTTTTCGTTTACTGTAAAAGATTCAGTAGGAATAATGACACTTAATCGTCCTGATAAATTAAATGCCTTAAATGCTGGAATCACTCATGGAATATTAAGCGTAACTAAAGATATGCAAGAAAATACTGATGTAAGAGCCCTTGTGCTTCGAGGTGAAGGCCGAGCATTTTGTGCAGGTGGTGATGTCACTGGATTTCCAGTAGGTGATGAAAATCGTGAAAAACGAGAAGATGGTGTTGCAAATAGAAAACCGGCAAGTGAAGGGAGTACGCCTTTAGCATTAAGAAATTGCCCTAAACTTATTGTTGGTGCACTGCATGGGTACGCTGTTGGTGGAGGACTTTCTATAGCACTAGCTACGGACATAAGGATTGCGGCTGAAGGTACAAAATTTGCTCCAATTCAAATTCGAAGGGGTATTCTTCCTGATATGGGCCTTACGCATCTTCTTTCTCGTATTGTTGGTGCTCAAAAAGCCTTCGAAATTATTGTGCGAGCTGCAAATGGGGGTTTTGTTGAAGCTGAAGAAGCTTTAGATCTGGGATTGATTTCAAAGATAGTTCCCATGAATAAACTTCATGAAGAAACTATGGAATTGGCACATTCGATCGCATCTGGCCCTTCACTAGCATATAAGTTTGCAAAAATTGGTATTTATAGTGCACTTGAAAATGATCTGGAATATTCTTCTAATTTTGAAGGCCCAATGATATCCCAATGCTTTGCCTCCAAAGATTGCGAAGAGAGTGTTAAAGCTTTTATAGAGAAGCGCACGCCAGTTTTTATAGGTAGATAATTGACATATTGTTGATAATTTTAATTAATTCATCGTAAGGATTTCAAGGGAGTTGAAAGTGTCCGATATGAATGAACATATTCGATTGGATTCTGTATCGAAATCTTTTGGAAGTCTGAATGCAGTATCAGATTTATCTTTTTCAGTAAAGCGAGGGGAAGTTGTTGGATTTCTTGGCCCTAATGGTGCGGGTAAAACAACAACGATGAGGCTTATTACTGGATATTATACTCCTGATATTGGTGTAATTAATGTTAATGGCATGGATACGCAAAAAAATGAACAAAAGACCAAGCATTCTATAGGGTTTTTGCCTGAGAATAATCCACTTTATGGAGATATGTTAGTTTGCGAATACCTTAATTTCATAGCTGACTTGCGAGGTGTCCCTAAAAAAAATCGTAAGAATTTAATGAATAGTGCTATAGAAAGTGCAGGCATTCAAGCAATTTATTATAGGATTATTCATCAATTATCTAAAGGTAATAGACAGCGTGTTGGTATGGCTCAGGCTATTCTACATCAGCCAGAAATTCTTATAATGGATGAACCTACTGAAGGTTTAGACCCAAATCAAAGAGTATTAATTCGGGAACTTATTCGTTCTCTTGGGAAAGACAGGACTGTTTTATTGAGCACTCATGTTTTAAGTGAAGTTGAGTCAACATGTGATCGTGTTCTTCTTATTAATCAAGGTAAGCTCATTACAGATAGTACGGTAGATAAATTATTGGAAGATGCTGAAGGGATGCGTTCAATATCCATAGAAGTTCAAGGTGATGATGTGATGAAAAGTCTTCGCTCTATTCCAGGTGTAATTTCTGTTCGCTATGAGGGTGATCGCGGTGGTCGTTATCACTATTTTGTAAATTGCAGGGATAGGGATATTCGTTCTGACATTTTTCGCATGGCAGTAACTAATAGTTGGACACTAACAGAATTACATGAGGAGCGTACTACGCTAGAAAATGTTTTTCAAGAGCTTACAATTCCTAGAAACTAGCTATACACTGGTAATTAATGCACTCATTATTAACACTTATAAAAAAAGATCTTAAAGCTTATTTAGATCAACCAACTGGATTCATCCTTCTTTTCATTTTTGTTGCTAGTATTTCCTATATTTTTTTTAAAGCGATTGCTTTAACAAACGAAGCATCCTTAAGGCCTCTGTTCGACATTCTCCCTTGGTTCCTTGTGGTATTTATTCCTGCCGTTACAATGCGTCTTTTTTCTGAAGAAGAACGAGATGGAACCTTAGAAATTTTATTCACTCAGCCTATTCCAGGATTGAGCGTTATTCTAGGAAAGTTTTTTTCAGGAGTTTTATTTGTATGCATAGGGTTATTTTTTACTATTTTCATACCTATTTTACTGACATCTGCAGCTAACCTTGATATCGGAGCTTCAGTAGCACAATATTTAGGTTCAATATTTTTAATAACCTCTTTGGTTTCAATAGGAATTTTTACAAGTAGTGTAACTCAAAACCAAGTAATGGCATTTATGTTTGGATTGGTTCTTAGTGGCATTCTTATGTCTTTAGGCCTAGATTTACTTCTTGGTTCTTTACCATCACCTGTTGCCTTAATTCTTAAAGGACTTAGTCCGCTCTCACATTTTTCAAATATTGCTAGAGGCGTATTAACCATTCGTGATGTTTTGTATTTTGTCGCAATATCATCAACTTTTTTAAGTGCGACATATTTTTCAGTAAGAAGAAAAAGTCTAAGTCATATGTCTGCCTTGTATTCTAATTTACAGATAGGCATTGTCGCCCTTGTTGTACTGAGTTTATTAGTAGGATGGTTTGGCTCAGTAATAGGTGGTAGGTTAGATTTAACGGATAATCGACAATATACCTTAAGTGATTCTACGAAGAAAATTCTTAACGATCTGGATGATATTGTAACTATAAAATTATTTACTTCTAGTAATTTACCAGTTCAGGTTTCCATTGCTCAGAGAGATGTAACTGATTTTTTAGAGGATCTTGAATCATCTTCATCAAATATTAGAATTTTTCGAATAAATCCTGATGAAAGTGAACAGTTGACTGCATGGGCTGAGCTATCAAATGTTCATTCTGTCGAATTTAATGTATTGGGCCAAGATGAGCTTCAACTTAAGCGAGGATATTTTGGTTTATCAATAACATATCTAGACAAGCAGACATCCATTTCTTTTATTGATTCTTCTGAAACAATTGAATATCAAGTGACAAGTAGTATTAACAAAATAGTGAATTCAGAAAAAAAAGTGATAGGTTTTCTGAGTGGTCATTACGAAAGATGGACAGATGTTGGTTATGCATATTTTATTAATCAACTTGAAGAACAATACTATGTTAAAAGAATAATTCCTGAAATTGATGGATCTATTGATTTTAATGAAATTGATGTTTTAGTCATTGCCGGCCCTCAGACACCTCTAAGTAGTAAAACTCTAGAGGAAATTCGAGAATATATATCTAAAGGTGGTAATGCTTTAGTTTTTGCAGATTCTTCTTTTGTCGGAGAGGCCGATGGTGGCATGTATGCTGAAAAAAACTTAAGTGGATTAGAGTCATTGCTTGAACCCTTCGGTATTATTTTATTAAATAATCTGGTTTATGACGCAAGAATTAATCAAGGATTTCCTGTCGGTTCCGGAAACTTTATTCCATATCCGTATTGGCCTCGGGTAACTCTACTAGAAAGAACTATTGCTGGTGGTGCAGAGGGTGTTGTTTTGGCTTGGGCTGGGTCTATTAGTTTAAACAAATTAAATGATTTGGAGTATCTTCCAATATTTGAGTCATCACAGTATGCGGCGATTGATATTGATTATCTTGATATTACCCCTGGTCATTTAAAAGATTTTGTTGAGCAAGATTTTGATAAAAGGCTTATGGGTGTTGCAGTTTTAGCTAATCAAGAAAATGATAATCCAGACTATCGTATGATAATTGTTGGTGATTCAGATTGGCTACTAGATGGATTAATTGAAATAGCACCGGATAATGTTCTTTCAGGGCTTAACTTAGTTGATTGGCTAGCACAAGAAGATGCTTTGGCTACAATTCGATCTAAAGTAATATTAGGTCGTCAAATTTTGTATACTTCACGTGCCCATAAGAACATTGTTGAGTATGGAAATGTTGTCGGGGTTCCAATTTTTATAACTATCATTGGCACATTGATGTATATGCGAAGAAAAAGAATAACTTTGAGGTCATATAGCTTATGAATGCTAGGAGTCTTAAATTAGTTTTTGCTTTCGTGGTGGCTATTGGGATATTAGGTTTGGTATTTCGATTAATTTCGGGTGTTTCGGAATCTGATACATTATCGGGTTTGTTTCCTTTAAACGATGCAATTGTAAGTGAAATTATTGTTTCATCTTACAATAATGAATCTCGATTAATTAAATCTGGAGGTACTTGGCGAGTTGGAATCAATCCCGTTTATGATGTACGAATGCAAAGCTTATGGAGTGTAGTTGATAGTCTTGATGACGCACATCTTGTGGCGATAAATGAACAAAGTCAAAATATTTTGGGTGTTGATCTTAAAAACGGCATTGAAGTAGATTTTAGATCTGAAGGAAAATCCTTGGAATCAATTATTATTGGCAAATGGATTCCTGATACAGGTTTATCGTATTTAAGACGTCCAGGTTATGACGCAACTTACAGTCTACCATTTGACATTGGACAGATATTTAATCCTAATCCGGATTCTTGGCGAGATCCAATTATAATAAATATCATTGAATCCGAAATTGAATCAATATTAGTAACTGGAAATAATAGAAATTATAATCTTCGTAAACTTAATGAAGAGTGGTTTGTGTTTACTGATGGCAAACAATATTCCAGTAATAAAATGTCTATTTCTCAAATGATGCAATTATTAAACCCCTTAATTGCTGAAAAATTTGCATCCGAACAAGAAATGAAATTATTAGATTTTGAATCTGCTGATATAAATTTTGAAATTACTTTCCAGGGGACCGGTGATCGAGAAATTCTTTTATTTATTCTTACTGAAGATCAAGTCTTTCTCAAGGTTGATGGAAAGCGAACTGTATATTCTGTTCTAAATTCATTGAGTACTTTACTTACTCCTAAGTTAAATGAGATAATAATTGATTAGCTCTAGTATTTAAATAATACTTATGATGCGATTCCTCTTAAGTAATTTTCTTTTAACTTACTGATTTTTGTTCTGATCTGGAGATTTGATATGTCTGAAGAAACCGCTTCTTTGATGATTGATGCTGAAGGAATTTATAAGATTTACAACACCGGTCTAATTCAGGTAAATGCACTACAGGGAGTTGACATAAAAGTTTCAGAAGGTGAAATGGTTGCAATTATGGGACCTAGCGGTTGCGGAAAGACTACTCTTTTGAATTGTCTTTCAGGTATCGATAGTGTAAACAATGGTAAGATTCTTATAGGTGAAAGGCCAATTCATGAGCTGTCTGATGACGAACTTAGCGATTTTCGTTCAAGGTTCATGGGTTTCGTTTTTCAAACATATAATCTTTTACCCGTACTTACTGCTCAGGAAAATGTTGAACTACCACTATTAATTTCTGGTCATTCACTGAAAGAAGCAAGAGCAAGAGCTATTGAAAGCTTGCATACCGTAAATTTGGTTGATTGCTCTGACCGTCGTCCTGCTGAATTATCAGGAGGTCAGCAACAGAGAGTTGCAATAGCAAGGGCGCTTGTTAACAATCCTTCTATTGTCTGGGCAGATGAGCCAACTGGTAATTTAGATAGCGAAAATGAACGAGAAATTATGAAATTAATTACCAAACTTAATAAGCAAAATGGTCAGACATTTGTACTTGTAACTCATTCAGATTCAGTTGGTGCTCAAGCAGACAGGACCATCTACATGCGTGATGGCTTAATAGATACCGAGAGGTCCTAATTTGCAGGAGCTATTTGGCATTGAACTTGACTCTCTTGCGCTTTACCTCGCTGGTATCTTTATTGTTTTGGTTAGTGTTTTGTTATTTCAGGCAATCAGAAATCCAATTCTTGTTAAATTAGGAATTCGCAATATTCCTAAAAGGCCTGCCCAAAGCTTTCTTATAATAATTGGTTTGATGTTAAGCACTATCATTATAGGTGCCTCTTTAGGAATTGGAGATACTGTTTATAACAGTATTCGAATAGTTGCTGTTGAGGGATCGGGGCAAATAGATGAAACAATCTCATCCCCTTTAAGTGGAATTGATAGTTCGCGATTTTTCCCTGAAGAACGATTAGAACAATTTTCTAGAATACTTGATGGTAATACCCGAGTAGATGGCCTTGGGGCTGGAATAAGTACCAAATTGCCAGTTTTGAATCCTGAAACTAATCGAAGTGAATCTCGTATGGATATTAGGGGATATCGAGCAGTTGAAGTAAATGGGATTATGGGGTTTAGCACGACAATTAAGAGTATTGATGGAGCTGTGTTTGACCTAAAAGACTTGAAAAGTAATGAGGTAGTGCTTAATCAAAATGCTTCTGAAATACTTGAAGCTTATTCAGGCTCTAACATAAAAATCTATACCAGTGCTGGCATAGATTCATATTCTGTCCGTCTTGTTGCTGAACATGGAGGTATCGCAAGTGGAGGTGATACAAAATTACTATTGATGTCACTCAATCAAATTCAGTCGTTGACCCAGAATGATGGTCTTATTGATAAGATATATGTTTCGAATAGTGGGAATATTGATGAAGGATTAGAGTATTCCAGTGAAGTTGCTCAATTACTTCGAATTTCATTGATTGATGAAGATATAGCTGAGAAAATTGGTCAGCTACTTAACACAGAGAATGTCTTTCAGTTACTTGATGGTAAATTAAACGATACGGAATTTATTAATGATGCCCTTCAGTCAAGGAATAATCTTTTCGACGATAATGTAATTGAAAATTTAAAAACAATTATGAATGAAATTAGGAATAGTAGTTATTCTTCGAATGAATATTTAAGTTTAATTGCAGATAAGAAAATTTTTGGTCCAATTTTATCGATACTTTCTAATGATGATAATTTTCAGAATCAAGCTAGCAAGTTAGGGCTACTTGTTCCGACCTTAAGTCAATTAAATGTTCGAGAATCAAAAGCTGATTCTCTTCGTCTCGCTGAGACTGTTGCAGGATCAGTAACAATGCTATTTAGTATTTTTGGTTCATTTTCAATAATTGTGGGTCTATTACTGATATTTCTTGTTATGGTATTACTTGCTTCTTCTCGATCTACAGAGATGGGTATGGCACGAGCCATTGGTTTAAAGCGACGCCATCTTATTCAAATGTTTACGTTTGAAGGGTCCATGTATGCTCTAGTAGCTGCTGTTATAGGTACTGCTTTAGGTGCATTTGTGAGTATAGTTCTAGTAGGTTTATTGCAACAAGTTGTTGGAAGCGATGACTTTAGAATTCGCACTAGTTTTACGATACGGTCAACTTGGATTACTTTCTCCACGGGATTTCTTCTAACACTTATTACAGTTAGCCTTTCATCCTTTCGCGTTAGTAAGTTGAATATTGTTGTCGCTATTCGAGGGTTAAGTGAACAGTCTACGCAGAAATCTAAGATTCCCTTGCGTGAAAATCTTCGTATAGTGGCTATTGGCTTTCTTGGCCCTATATATATTGCATTGCAACTCAAGAAAGGTGTAACGATAGCGATAATTGCTTCAATTTTTACAACTACAATGCTCTGGCCAATACTAATTGCACGTCAAATTATAAAAATTACAGGATTACTTCTAAGTCAGGGCTGGGTGCTAATTTTATTGGGAATAATTATTCATAGGATTGGAATTAATTTAGAACAAAGTAGTCTATTTAGTTTTGGGATAAGCATAAGCATTATTGGTTTAGGACTCTTGTTGAGAAGAATACTTTCTTATTCAAGTATATCCCTGCGAACTGTAAATCGTATTGCTGCAACCCTAGAGGGTGGATTGCTTTTGATTTTTTGGGGATTGCCATTTGATTTTTTTGATTCATATTTAGGAAATATTGAAACCGGACCAGAAATATTTGTTTTAGGTGGAGTTGCGCAGATTGGTTCTGCTGTTTGGTTGATAATGAATAATAGTGAGTTGCTTCTTGCACTTTCTAACAAAACTTTTGGTCGCATAAGTGGATTACAGGCAACATTTAAAACCGCTATTGCTTATCCCGTTTCGGCTCCATTTCGCACTGGCCTAACAGTGTCAATGTTTGGACTGGTGATTTTTACATTAATGATATTTGCAGTTTTGAATAACATTAATAATGTCTCTATAGAGCAACCAAACCGTGTGACAGGTGGCTATGACATCGTAGCGTCCGTAAGGCAAGAGTTTTCAATGAATAGTGAAGAATTTCAAAATGTAATTAAAAATTCACCAAATCTCGACATTGAGAAATTTGAAGTTGTTGCTCAATCAGTAAGCATTCCTGCAATTGCACGTGAAATTGATAGTGAAAAAAAGTATTTTTCAAATCTGAGTATTCGTCTAGTCGATGATATTTACATGAAGACGACTCTATTGGAATTTGCTCGAGTTCACCCTGATTATAGAGGAGATCCTTCAATAGTTTGGAATGCCTTGGCAGCCAGCCCTAATTTTGCTGTAATAAGTAATTCAACTTTACCAACAAATGATCCTTTCGAGCCTTCAATCAGTTCATACCTTGAACTCGATTCTATTTCGCAAGATTCTGAAAAAGATTTCTGGCCTGTAAATGGTATACATGTAGAGATCTTATCTAGAGAAGGTTCTGGAGAACCAGTTGATGTTGAAATCATAGGTATTATTGATCCCCTTGCTGATCAACAAGACTTTTCTCGTTCCGTGTACATTGTTACCGGTGAATCGATCGGTAAGTCCCTGATTTCAGAGATTCAAAGATATGATACTTATAGTATTAGATTGAACCCAGAAGTTCTTGCTTCAGATGTCATTCCCTATCTTGAATCAGAATTTCTTGAACGTGGAATGAGTGCACTTAGTACAATTGAGCAAATTGAAAGAAGTCTTGAGACAGGAGCTGCATTCAATAAACTCTTTCAGGGCTTTATGGGCTTAGGCCTTGTTGTTGGCGTGATAGCAATTGGAGTCCTTTCCATCAGATCTGTCGTTGAACGAAAACAGGCGATAGGTACTATGCGAGCAATAGGATATAGGGCAAGAATGGTGTGGTTAAGCTTCTTACTTGAATCACTTTACATAACATTATTGGGGATAGCTATTGGTCTAGGTTTAGGGGCATTAACATCGTGGAATATTTTCAATGAAATTGCTAAAAATGTTGATGGAATTTCCTATAAAATTCCATGGTTGAATGTTTTAGTGATTGTTGCAATCACTGTATTTTTTGCGCTACTTAGTAGTTTTCTTCCTTCAAAGCAAGCATCGAAAATCTACCCTGCCGAAGCCTTGCGATATGAATAGATTTATTAAGTTACATTGATATTACTTGACACGTATCATGCTTGTCTTGAGAATGATACGTGTCATTAACAATAGAAGAAGATAAAGCACATAATATTTAAGGGAAGACGGTAATTCCGTCGCGGTCGCGCCACTGTAAGCGATGATAACTTCTACCATTTCCACTACGTAAATAATAAAGCGCAGGAAGTGTTAGTTAAGTAATGAATCGTAAGTCAGGACATCTTAAATAATATTACAAGACGATTAAATCTGCGCGTAACAGAAAGTCTGGTTTGTTAAAACTTTTGGCCTCGCATTTTTACGCGAGGTCTTTTTTTAGTTAAAAAACTATTGAAACACAGGGATATACTATTTTGAAAAATTTCTCCATTCTAAAATGGGTAATTGTTACTCTTGTTCTTGTTGCTGGCTGCGATAATAATGTAAATTCTGACATTAAGATTATTTCAGATTTAAACCGAACTGAAGCTTCATCTTTTCCATTAGAAATAACTGACGGCTATGGAAAAACGATTGTTTTAAAAACTTCACCGCAGAAAATCATTGTTATTGATTCTGCAGCAGTTGAGATTTTATATGACCTTGGTGCCCAAGATCGTATACTTGCTACTCATGATTTTGTTAACTACCCACCATTGTCAATTGATATTCCAAGAGTAGGGAATGCTTTTGCTTTAGATTACGAAAAAATTGTTTCACTTGAGCCTGATTTAATTTATATTTTTTTTGATGGCCCTTATCAAGACTTAGTCGCATTAGATGTTCCTGTATTATATATAAAATCACCTACATCGCTTAAGGGTGTAGCTGAACGAATACAACTCTGGGGAAAGATACTAAATAAACAAAATACTGCTAATGAAGTTGCTGATGAATTTCTTCAATCGTTGAATGAAGTTACGTCAAAATTATCTGATATTGAATCATTTTCTATGATTTATCATGATGTTTCTCCCGGCTGGTGGACAAGCGGCTCAGGAACGCTGGCAAATGAAATATTTACCAACGTAAAAGCTAAGAATATTTTCGATGATATTTCTGGATGGTCTCAGGTAAGTGTTGAGCAAATTGTATCAAGGAACCCTCAATTTATAATAAGCGTTTATCCTGAAGGTCATGAAATGTTACTTAATACTGATGCTCTTCAATCAGTAGATGCTATAAGTAATCAAAAAATACTGACAATAGAAAGTGATCTTTTAGCTATAGAGGGTCCGCGGTTGGTTCAAGGAATGATTTCTATTGCCGAATTCCTTTATCCGGATATATACAGATAATTCTCAGGATGGTCTATCTTTATGATGATTAAATTTAAGAAAGTGCTTGTGGTAGGGAATACGACTACAATCACGACTTTTGTTACTTTTTTATTTGTAATTTCAATCTTGGCTGTTGGCTTTGGATCAGTTCAAATTCCTCCTTTGTCAGTTATGGAAATTGTTAGCTCAAAGCTGCAATTGACATCCATAGATCCAAGTATACCTAGATCATGGATAACTATAGTTTGGGATATTAGGGCTCCAAGAGTAATTGCCGCATTGATTGTTGGGTATTCTCTGGCCGTTTCAGGTGCAGTATACCAGGGTTTATTTCGAAATCCTTTAGCTGATCCTTACTTAATAGGTGTTGCTTCAGGTGCTGGCTTGGGAGCAACTATAGTATTGGTAACAGATATTCCGTTTGTATGGCTTGGTGTTCCCGTTTTACCTATTGCAGCTTTTATTGGTGGTACGGTGTCAGTTTTATGCGGATATTTAATATCTCGCAGTGACAATAGGGTTTCTTTAGGAACATTAATCCTTGCAGGTGTTGCAATTGGCTCTTTTTCTGGTGCGATGACCTATTTTCTTATGATTAACGCTGATCCTGATGTTAAACCTCTTCTTGCTTGGTTTATGGGCGGATTGTCGGGTATAAATTGGATTGATGTATCTATGATTATTCCGTACATATTGATTTGCTCAGCTGTGGTTCTTTGTTACGGCAAAACATTAAATATTTTGCAATTTGGAGAACAGGATGCATCAACTTTAGGTGTTGATGTTGAGCGAACAAAAATTATTTTGATTATAGCTGCTACCATTCTTACATCCTTTGTAGTTTCCATAAGTGGCTTAATTGGATTTATTGGCTTAGTTGCCCCTCACGTTGTTAGATTGCTTTGGGGTCCAGACAATAGATTTCTCATTCCTATGTCAGGGATTATAGGTGCATTTTTTCTTTTAATTGCAGATTTATTTGCAAGAACTATTAGTAGTCCTGCAGAAATTCCCGTAGGACTCGTGACAGCTTTTTGTGGTGCACCATTTTTTCTATATATTTTATTTCGTAATCGCTCGCGGGTCTTTTGATATGAGTAAAATTCAAATTCAAGATGTTTCTGTTGTTCTTAATGATTTACATATTATTAAGAATATTTCATTTGATGTTAACAATGGTGAATTTTTTGGTGTAATTGGCCCGAATGGATCAGGAAAGACAACTTTAGTACGTCTTCTTTCTGGGTTATTGATTCCAAATTCCGGTCAAGTGACTGTGAGTAATTCTTGTATATCAAAATTGTCTGCCAAAGAAAGAGGTAAGCTTGTAGCTGTGGTTTCTCAAAATCCAGAATATTCCCCTGGCTTTAAAGTATGGGATATTGTAATTGCTGGCAGAAATCCTCATCTTGGCATGATTCAAAGAGAATCACACCAAGATGTTTTGGTTGCAAAAAATGCTATGGAGCGAGTTGATGTAATGCATTTGGCAGATCGTTTTATCGAAACCCTTTCAGGTGGCGAAAGACAACGTGTTTTTCTTGCAAGAGCATTAACCCAGGAAGCATCAATATTGATTTTAGATGAACCAACTTCCAATCTTGATGTAAAATATCAAATTTCAATAATGGAATACATAAAGGAGATTAATAGGAATTCAGGGGTAACAGTTTTCATAGCTATTCATGATTTATCAGTAGCTGGGCATTATTGTGATAGAATTGCTCTTATTAGTTATGGGGATATTATTAATATCGGTAAACCTGAATTAGTCCTTGAGTCAGAAACGTTATCAATGATTTTTGGAACTGATCTGATTATAGTCCCGCATCCTGATGATGACTCTCCAATGGTTGTACCAAAATTTCCTAGCAGATAAGCCTTGTCTTCATTTTCTAATAGAAGTATATAAATTTATCCTATAATCAATTTTTTATATGACGAAGTATTCTACATGTTGATGAGATTGCGATTGCTATACAGGGCACAACAATTTTGAGTGGTTAATTATTCCTAAGAAAACAATTTATTAGCTAAAAAAGTAATACTGGTTCTTTTATAGTAGAACTTATATATTTTTACTCGAATTCATTCCTGTATTAATTGTTCACATGAAATTTAGTAAAAAATAAGTTGTTTTTAAGTTGCAATAGTGCAGCACGTAAGTGAGTTTATGTAATAACTAAGAATTCTCATCTTCAATTGCTGGCAGGTAATTTTTCAGTTGACTTGGTGCAAGGTTAGAATAGAGATCTTTTATTCTTTCATACGTTAAATTCACTGCAAGCTTTGAATTATCACAGCCAATCCAATAACGATTATTTTCTGGAGAATATTGAATAGAAGATTTTGCTTTTGTTGATCTTTTTTTCCGAAATCCTGCAGCAGCAGCAATAAAACTTCCCGATCCGCAAGTAAAGTCGGCTACTAAATCGTTGGGATTAGAGCACGCATCTATAATTCTTTGGAGTAGCTCGATAGGTTTTTGTGTAGGGTACCCAGTTCGTTCATTTGCCAATGGATTAATAATTGGTATATCCCAAACATTGTCAAAAGGAGTTCCAAGTGGATGAGGGCTATAATGCTTCCCTGATTTAGCCACTATACCACTTTTAGCATAACCGCTATTAGGCGCATAGCTTGTTCTGATCGAGTTGATATTGAATGTATATTTATCTGTTTTGGTGTACCAGAAGATACTGTCATGCTTTCTTGAGAATCTTCTTTGACTTCTACCTCCTCCCGTGTAATGCCAAATAATTTCGTTTTGAAATTTTGTATAACCAAAAATCTTATCTAACAGAGTTTTTATATAATGACTTGCATGCCAATCGCAATGCAAGAATATGCTCCCATTTTTTTTTAAAAGTCTATACATTTCGATCATGCGTTTTTCCAACCATGAAAGATACTCAGGTAAATTGTTATTCCAGTCATCTCTATAAGATAATATTTGATTATCTTTATTTAAATACTTCTTGATTGTATTAGTGAAAAATGGTGGATCCATATAAATTAATGCGATGGATTCTGATTTAAGTTGCTGCATAATTTTTAAGTTGTCACCAAAATAGAGCGTATTTGATGTAGATGAATGTAAAATATTTTCCATTTAATCTCATTTTAAATATTTTTAAAAAAGTTTAATGTTATAGTAATATAAATGTATATGTATTGCATTGTATTTTATTACATTGTGTTGAGGGAAATAATGAATGCTTGAACATGATTTTGCAGGAATATTATCTGCTATTTTTATTGGGTTAATTATTGGATTTCGTCATTCAACAGACGGTGATCATATAGTTGCTGTTTCAACAATGGCTCGAGATTATAGAAGTGCCTTCAAGGGTTTGTGGATTGGAGTTTCATGGGGTTTGGGTCACTCTACGCCTTTATTAATTCTTGGAATTATCATTCTCTTGATTAAGCAATCTGCACTTGATTTTTATGCGTCTATAGCTGTTTTTTTTGAGTTTGGTGTTGCATTAATGCTGATTTTTCTTGGATTACAAGTTTTCTGGAAAATGTATCGTGGGGATGTTCATATTCATGAACATGAACATGATGGTGGTGACCATAAACATTTACATGGCTCTCATGTGCATGAATATGAACCAAAAATTGCACATGAGGAAAATAAGCATGGACTCTTTCCAGAGTTAATTCCATTTTTTCGTCTAAAATCTTATGCTATTGGTGTTATACATGGCCTTGCAGGAAGTGCTGCGGTCCTATTGGCTATTCTTCCTTCAACGCCTGATTTTATTTCGGGGCTGATCTTTTTATTTTTCTTTTCGCTTGGTACGATGATTTCAATGGCCATTATGACAATTATTATGTCTCTACCTTTTGCTTTTTCTGCACGCTCTAATAAGATTGGTAATTCACTTCTTTTTTTTGCTGGCTTCCTTAGTGTATTATTTGGATTCGCTCTTGGATCCGATATTATATTAGATACTGATTTTTCAGGACATCTATGGTATTAGTGTGTTTTTCTGGAGATCATAACGCGGCTATTAAGAGTGTTGAGAAAATTCGATATCTGTAATTATTAATGCTAAATAGTATTTGCTGTATTCATTAATTTTCACCTTAAGAAAACTGAACTTAATTTTAAACCGTAGATCTTCATGACGTCAGTTGTATATAAAATTAATAAATATAATAATCATTATAAGAAAACATACGCAAGTGACCCAGAAAAAAATCTTGGCCCCTCTTGCGCTAGTTCCTGGTAAATTTACTAATTCTGGAGAATCTCTTATGACGTATGTGCTCATTAAACGATCATGCCAGGTTTGTCGATTTGGATGAAAGAAAGCAGTCCAGTAACCTGTCCCTATCCATCCAATGATAGGTATAAAGACTAACATCAGAATTCCAAGACAAGCACGAGTGTATGTATGGTAAAATCCTGACAAGTCTCCATTTTTTCTTACTATCCGAATTTTTAAGATCTTGGCAGAAGCGTTTTGCCCTCTTCTGCCAAGAATTAATGTCCAAATGTTCCATGCACAATTTAACAACCATCCTAGTAAAGGAATTTGAAATAAAACATTAACACCAACATTCATTAGTACTGCTGCTATTCGAAGACCTATTACATCGGCGTATGCATTTTGAGGTCTATTCTGTTTAGCCTGCTCTATTTCTAAGCCACTATTTTGTAATAAATGGTCATTTTTTGTAGCCTGTAAAGCGTTGCTGCATTCACTGCAAAATAAAGAAGCATCATCATTGTTAAATTTACATCGTTGGCATACTTGACCCATAAATAAAATTTTCCTGGTAATTATGCATTGAGAAGTTTTTTTATTTCCTCATAATTAGGTTGTATTCCAGGGCTTTCTGCAATCCATTTATAAGAAACCTTTCCTCCTGGTTCAACTATAAAAACTGCCCTGTTTGCGGATATATATCCTTCTACGCCACCAAGCCCAGTGAATTCAACTCCAAAATATTTGATCCATTCTTTTTTACAATCACTTAATAAAGTAATTTGAACATTGTTTTGTGCGGCCCAGTTTTTTAAAACAAATGTTGAATCAACGGTAACGCCAATTACTTGAGCATTAAGGGATTCAAGTTGACCAGTAAAACCATCAAGGGTGCAAAGTTCCTCTGTACATACACCAGTAAATGCTCCTGGAAAGAAAGCAAGCACCAGTTTTTTATCTAAGTACTCATTAATATTGTGAAATGTATTTGTCCCATCAGGAAGTGAAAGGTCTTTAATGGAATCTCCAACTTCAATAGACATAAATATGTTCTCCTTTAAGTATGTAAATATAGAGTAGCGAAGTTTACATATTATACCAAGGAACATTACCTAGTGGTAATTCCTTCGATATAAATTATATTTATATTCTACACAAGACAAGTTTATCGAATTGATTTTCTATTCCGATTCCGGAATGAATTTATTTGGCAGCTGAGCCTAGTCTATGACCGGATCTGCTAATATCTACTGGAGATAGTGATAAGTGAGGAGCCGAAACAGTTCTTGTAATTCGTACGATGTCATCGAGGATTCCGGTTATACTTAAACCATGCTTAACGATCCATTCATCTGTTAATCATTCTTATGGATTATAAACTGCTCGATATGATACGATGCTTGACTGCTCAAAAAATCAATCAAACAATTAGCTGGAATTTCTTTTAAGCTCACTTCTAGAACTTGTCCCAATTTCCCATTTTTTGCTTAACTAAATTCCTTAAGATCAATTAGAGTTGCCTTGCGATTTTGTCCGTTGATATCCAGGATGGCTACGTTTCCAAGTTTTTGAAGATGT
>Ga0209403_10000496_pt1 | contig 58242 bp, 46 predicted proteins | sample ArcticOcean_MG_C_8_FD_187440 | JGI IMG/M metagenome (GOLD analysis project Ga0209403, IMG submission 187440) | Marine microbial communities from western Arctic Ocean - ArcticOcean_MG_CB11_86 (SPAdes) (version 2) | ecosystem: Environmental > Aquatic > Marine > Oceanic | place: Arctic Ocean... | reverse complement strand
ACATGATTGCGAATAAATAAGCGTAAATTGCTCCTTTCATAATAGTTCCATGAATGTTAGTCTATTGAAACCTTCTAACACCGACCCAACATCTCTAGGTTGCAAGGATTTTCCGTGCCCGTAGGTTGTGTTCCTAGACACACTGTTTTGGATTAGGTGGGAACAGAGGGCACCGTTCAAACTGTTGGGTTTTCTAGAAAAACAGCCCACCACATTGGACTCATTCAAAGCCACTTCACTGTGCAACCACTCAACGCTTGAGTTTGCGAGGCGGCCTCACAATTCCCATTCGCTCGCGCACCAGCCGAATTTTCCCCGATGCTGTGACAGACCTAATCACGCCACCATCTTCGACTCCACCTGAAATCTCGATGCCTGCTTCCAAAGTAGGCTTGACCTCGTGGTAAACCTCCAAAGGAAGCCGCAAAATCGCTTGCCCATCTTTGAAATCGTAGAGCCGCCAATCGTCACCGAGCAAATCGATTTCGCCTAAGGCAGCCTCCAACTCATCGCGACCCTCAAACTTCTCAGGAATGGACAAACCGACCCATCGCCGCTTACCGCGAGCCGCCTTCCGAATCTTCGCCACAGTCTGTGCGTAGACACATCGGCCTTAACAGGAATGGCCCGTAGGAGGTATGAGGGTAGAGGAAGAATGGTTGAGGAGGCTAATCAACCCGAAGGTGCCTTGGAAGGTGGAAACTGAATGTCCGAAGAAGCGACCGAGAAAACCGGGATGGCGGAAACGGCCGAGGAGAATTTTTTCGAAGAAGATAACTTCAGCATGGGCGACCTGCTCGCCACACTCGTCGATTTGCGAACCCTACCACATGTCATTTTACTCGTCATCCTCAGCAGCGTGCTCTATGCGCTGGCCCAAGGCTCCCCAACCGGAACCACCTATTCTGCCATCGGATTTCTGTCACTTTCAGCGGCTTATGCACTCACCGCGTACCTCACACAATTCGACTCAGTCCATCGATATGTGAGAGTAGATGGTCTTGGCGAAGGGTCGTTTTTCCAATCGTTGATGGTCCGCTCGCTTCGGGCGTGGTCACTACCTTTGGCGCTCACTGTCGGCCTTGGTATTGTCTTCACAGTAATTTTACAGACCAACGAAAAAATGGCTGATTGGCTCCCCCTCGGACTCGCCTCACTCTTTCTGATTTGGTCGGCTGGACAGGCAATCTCGTTCCGCTCGGGAACCGGCTCTTGGCTATCTGGAAGCGAGGCGGCGCGTGACCGAAGTCTACGGAGCGGCGGAATCAAGGGTGTTGCAACAACCCACATGTTGGTAGTTGGCGGATTTACGATAGCGATGGCGTTCCTGTTCGGATACGCCACAAAGAGTGGTTCTGAAATTGGAGCGACAACACATTTCACTTGGATTTCGTTCATCTTCTTGGCAATTGGAATTCAAGCAGCGATGTTCTACTTTTTGCGCGAATTGTTGGAAGGCGTCAGCGCTACAGTGGGTGGTGCACGGTTTGCGCTGACATGGGGAATCGCTTCCCAATTATTCGTCACTTGGCACCTAACCAGCGCCTGGAGGCGGCTATTTGAGGAGCCCTCCGCCGGAGGAATGATTTTCGAAGAAGCTGTATTGATGGTCTTCACGGTGGTGCTTGCCATCTGGGCTCTTTCTAGTCGAAGTGTGAAGCGAGGAGGAAAGATTTTCACAACAGATAATGCTCTGTTTTGGGGTCTATCGTTCGGCTTCGGATATGCCGGCAGTATCGCAATGATAACTCGAATAACTGACCTCTTCGCCGAAGGTAGCCTTGCCACGACGATGGGATTTGGTCACCTTGTGACAGCGATTACTCTCCTATTGATTCATCGAGCCGCTCTCAAGCGTCATGACAATCTGCTAACCGTATCGCGGAACGCTCCAGTTGCCGAGAGCGAAACATCCACGAAATCGGAACCCACAGCAGAACCAGAACAAGAGATTGAACTCGAAGAGGAACTCGAATCAGATGATGAAAGCGACTTCGATGACCTCGACGACCTAGATATCCCCGAGCCTGTTTTGGAGTAATCCACTCACCGGAGTTTTCCCTTTGCCCTCCCTAATCAGGGCAATCTAGAGGAGCGGCTCAATTGAGTTAGAGGCCACTTACAACGGCAATCACTCGCATGCGACCATCAAGACCGTCTGAATGACGGGCGCCCAGAATCACTTGTGCATCAGCGTGCAATCCGCGCGTGAACGCTTCGGAAACTTGCTGCATTTGAGCGACCGTCATATGCTTTCCACCTTCGAGTTGAAGCAAGCATCCCGTGGCTCCTGCCACCTCAAGTGAAGCGAGAGGAGCGGCAAGTGCTGAGAGGAATAATGCATCAGGGTCGTTGGGGTCGCCTTCTGCAACTATCATCGTCGCTGAGCCGTTGATGCGAACCACATTTCTCAAATCCATCAGGTCGAGGTTGATTAGACCAACTTGGCCCAATGTCAAAATGAGCCCCTGAACTAACTCCTCGATGTAGGAAGGTTCCTCCTTCCAATCAACACCGCGGGCGCGTGCCTGCCAAGCGAGGCGGTCGAGGGAGAGGTGAACACAGACATCTGAAGCCTCTTCCAATTTGCCAATCGCTTCAAGTGAAATTTCGTTGCGAACCGGTTGGTCCTCGAATGGCAGCGCCGAGATGGTCAACACCAACGCACCCTTCCTTCTCGCTTGTTCTGCAAGGGCGGGCGCGGCACCAGAACCAACGCCACCTCCAAGTGCGGTCAAAAGTACCAAAAGTTCGACCGGCTCAAGGATTGTCTGCATTATTGCGGTTGAACGGCGATATTGTGCCTCAGCCAACTGAGGCAGTGCAGCGCACCCTTCTATAGACGCTTCACCCAATGGTAAACAGTGCGCGTGTCGAGCATTTTCAAATGAGCGCTCGTCGGCGTCGACCAACAACAAATCGGCATGTTCCGAACACTTTTCATGGGCTCTTGAAGCCCATTGGCAACCCAATCCGCCAACCCCGGCGACAAGTAGACTTCCGTCGTGCACAACCGACTCTTCAATAGGGCGGCCGTTGAACTTTCTCATCGGCTCAATCGCACAAGGATAGCGGAAATATCGGGCAATCGATTTTCAATCGTAGGAAGAATAACGCTCGTAGCGTCGCCTCTCATCCCGAGCCCACGCATTGTCTGGCTCAAGTTCGAGGACTTTCCCATAGTATTCGACAGCCTTCTCAAATTCTGAAAGGTATTTGCCGTAGAGGTGGCCAAGATTACTCAGAACTGGAATGCAGTTTTCATCATCCGCAACCATCGCCAACAGAACTTCTTCCGCACCGCTCAAATCGTGCATTTCCATCTTTGTCTCAGCATCGTCAAGAGCAGTGAGTTGCTCATCGCTGAGAGAGTAGATGTTCGCCCAACCTTTTTCCGACATCCCATTTGCCTCTAAGCGGGGCTAACTCGGCTGGCCTATTGAGCCCTTGCCTCGCCCCCCAAACAAGCCCCTTCTCATGCGCGCCTGCGCTTAGGCGCGAGAGATTGCGATTCGGGACAGCCCTTGAGAATCTCGTAAACGATATACTGCGCCGCTATGCAGACCGGTCAAACAGCAAACGATTATTAGACTTAATCAAGTCGGCCGATTCATCTTAGGTTGAGTCTTCAATGAGGGGTTTAACGAACAGCCTCAAGCCGGCCGTCATACTGCTGCTCGTAGGTTTGCTTTTGGGAAGTGGTTCATTCGCCGAATCAAGGGGAATCACTGGTGACAAGGCGGAGGGTGAGACCGATGTTGCGATGAACGGCTGCACTTGCCACACAAACAACGAAATTGCCCCAACTGATTCTGTCACCTTGATTCTCGAAGGGGTGCCCTATGGGTGGACTGACGGTACGATTTACGAGATTACCATCCAGCTCATCGGCGGGCCGGATATCGATACAAGTTCCAATACCGGTGGCTTCTCAATGCGGGCCAGTTCTGGAGCTCTCAGCGCTGGAAGTGGTTTTGAGAGTCTTGTCCAGAATGATGGTTCCGAACAGACACTCACCCACACCTCAGCAGGAGCGCAGACCGAGGACAGAACATGGCACATCATCTGGACTGCCCCAGCAGCTGGAAGTGGTGAAGTGACAATTTGGCTGGCCGGAAACTCAGTCGACGGTAACGGCGCCGCGATGGCACCTGATTCATACAATCGCCTCTCATTCTCGCTTCCAGAGGGTGGCGATTCCGGGGCGACTCGTACAATCTTCGCTGGTGACGGCAATATCAAGGCGCCCGCCGCAGAGGCAGGACATACAAATCTGCATGACTTGGGTGCTCCATTCCGAGCCCACTGGCTCGGGCTTCTCGGCTTTGGTGCAGTAATCTCGGTGATTATCTTCTGCGGCTTCTTCCTTCGATATGGATTCAGCCGCCATTATGTCGGTCGCAGCAATTTGCTGCATCTTCGCATCAAGCACTTGAGGAGAGGTGACCAACTTTGAGCGGTGTGCAAAAGTTGGAGTTGTGGCGCGAAGCGCTTGCAACATACATCACTGAGAAGGAGGTTGTCTGATGGATAGGGATACAGTCACCACACTTCTTGAGCAGGTCTCTCGAGGCGAAGTCTCAATCGAGGACGCTCGAACAGCATTGGAGGGGGTCGAACTAGACGAGGCAACTTACACCTCTGCAATCGACCACGGAGTCTTCAATCAGGTTGAGCCGGGAACTATCGTCAGAGCGAGCCTTGCACCGAGCGGAACCACAGCACTCGTTATCCTATTCTTCATCTGGGGACTTGGTTGGACCCTCTACTGGGCCGGCTCGCTAATCTTCGGACTATTCGCTGGTTGGGACCAACAGCAACTCTCCTACCACATGGGAATGACAATGGTGACGCTGATGCTGATGGGAATCATCTACCTCAAGTTCGTGCTACCAGATGTTGTCATCGTCAAACATCGTCGCAACAAATACATCGGCCAGAAAGACCCGGACGGTTGGTACCAATACGAGGTGTGAGAATATGGCAAGACAGTTCCGACTTCGCCCCTCGCCTACCGAGGGTGATGGAGATGACTCCGGTGAGAAATACGATCTTGATCGGCGTCGCTTCATGCGCTACTCGTTCAACTCCGCCGCCGGACTCATCACAATGGCATCTTTCGGCTCAATCGGCTTCGCCTCACTTCTGATGGGAACTTCAGACTCAGCCGGAGCGGGCAATTCGATTCTCTATTGGGTCCCGAAGGGGCAGGAAGACACCGTTTGGTTTGGCTCGGACCACCTCGGACCGATGACCAAGTCAGCATTTGAGGCGCAAGCGGCGACCAGCACGACCGGCATGGCAGGTGCACAGGGCGTTTGGGGAGGCTTACCCGTGAATGTCGTTTATGTGCCACACGAAGAGAACAAAAATTCGCCACCGACTGCAGGGAAACCCAGATTCCAGTTCATGGACGGCTCCGACCAGACCGGTGCAGTAATCGGCTACGGCGGTGAAATCGAAGAGATGGAACAGTGGTCGACTTTGAAAATTCACAACAATATAATCATCATTTTCTCCCGCTGCCCTCACCTCTGCTGCATCCCCGGCTGGCAACTCGTGGCCAACGACTTCACCGCTGACAATTGGATTCCCGGAGGATTGGACTCTGGAGGCAACAAACTGTTCTGCATTTGCCATTCAAGCAGGTATGACCCGACAGTGATTGAGATGAACACAAATCGAAATCGACGGACTGGTACTGTTTTCAATTACTTCGGTGTCAAGAGGACCGGAGGCCCTGCGCCGGTCGGCATGCCACTTGTCCCATTCACCGTCAACAACGATGTTCTTGAGGTGGTCGATTTCAAGGCCCAAGAAATCATTGAAATGATGGACTGGTACACTTTTTGCGATTAAGGAGAATGAAAAAATGAGAACTTACGGAATCCTCTCGACATCGCGTTCCTCCTATGGAGGTGACATCTGATGCTGCTACAATTTTGGTTCCTTTGGCTCTTCATCATCTTGGTCGTCGTAATCGTCGCTTTCACCCTTCGAAAGGAGAATGAGGAAGTCCCGCGCAAGGATATCCTACGCGCTGTCGAATCATCCGGAGACATGGGGGTGGCTGAGAAATTGTTCCTCTGGACCTTCTCATGGTTGGACACTCGGTTCAGAATTCAAGACTACTGGGGTATGAGCCGTGACGCGTATCACAGCATGCACCGACAGATGCCGCTGACCCACGCCGAGAAGTACAAACTGCGAATCATTTGGTACTGGTATCCGCTCTACTGCCTTGGTGGAATCTCGTTCCTCGCCTTCATCCTGTTAATCATCACAGGAACCGTCCTCGGCATCTACTATGTCCCTGGCGGAGATGGTGACCCGAGCCCTGCCTACGGCAGCATGCAGTTCATCATGCTCGAACTGCCGTTCGGTTACATCATGAGAAGTCTGCACCATTGGGGGACTCACTTCATGGTCGCATCAGTATTTTTGCACATGTGCCGTGTCTACTTCACTGGCGCATACCGCAACCCACGAGAGTTGAACTGGCTCATTGGGGTCGGCCTGATGTTCTTCACAATCTTCTTCGGATACTCCGGTTATCTGTTACCTTGGGACGCGTTAGCGTTTGGTGCCGCGACAATTGGAATCAACATGGCGAGTTCCACTCCTTTGATTGGCGGCTGGGTTGCCACTCTCATGTTCGGAGGAACTAGCCTCTCGGGGGCAACAGTCACTCGGATGTACTTCCTGCATGTGTTCATCTTGCCAGTGATAGTGACAACTCTCATCATCATCCATCTGTTCATCGTATGGGTACAAGGAATTGCGGAGCCGCACTGATAGAGAGGGAAGTGAAATAAAATGGGGATGATCGACAACTTCGGCAGAATTGCAGATGTTTACATCAGTGAGAAAGAGAAACTCAAGGACGCCGCAGAAGAGCGACGCCGAGTCTTCACAGGTCACCCATTTTGGCCCCACGAAGTTCTACGAGACACAATCATCTGCGGTTCGATGATAGCTGTCCTCGCCTTCTACTCCTGGCTAATTCCTCCGCCACTTCACGGTGCTGCGGACCAATTCGCTCAGGCTGGATTCGTTTTCCCTGACTGGTATGTGTTGTTCTCCTACGGTTACCTCCGCTGGGGTGAATATCTCCCTCAATTCGACATCCCGCTGCCTTCCATCATCGGCAATTTCTTCGGCAGCCCTGTAATTTCATGGAACGCCGGCTGGTGGGGCTCTTTCCTTACTGGAATACCAGTCGGAATCCTTGCCCTTCCACCCTTCTTGGGAGGCCGTGCCAAGAGGGGAGTTGAGGACCCATGGTTCGCGACCGCTGGAGTGATTTATCTCGCCCATGTATGGTTCATCAGTGTCTATTCCATCAACATCTTCCTCGAGTTGTATGCGAAAAACCGCAGCGATTTCTGCCAACTGAATTCTCACGCAGGATTGAACTGTGGTGTGCGTGCACCTTGGCTGACCGAAGTGTTCAACGCGATTCCGTGGATTCTCACTGGATTGCTCGTTTGGATTGTACTCTATTTCGGAATCAGATGGTATATGGTGAAATCTGCAGGTTCACGGACTACACCGGCTATGGGCAAACAGGTTGCGATAGGAACACTCGTCATCGCGGTTCTACTCTCAGCGATGACCTGGCCAGTCTACGAGAGTGGCTTTTGGGACATCGGTGGCTTCGGAGCGATGGATGATATAGAGGACCTTGAAACTTTGAGGAATCAACCATCAGACACCCTGCTGGCCGTTGAAGAAGGCCACCACTGGGCGACGATGGAAGTCAATTGCCTCGCCTATGGTGCAAGTTCAGGAAATGCGGTTTGGCAAGATGATAAGTTCAGCGGCGCCGATGCTGAGAGCAGAGCCGATTACTGTCTGCTTCCAGCAGTCAATTGGAAAAATTGGGGCATCTACCAACCAGTTCAAATCGAACTACTCGATTTCGCTGATGCCAACAATCACCAACAGATTCAGACGACTGATGGAGCGGTAGTCGGCGGTGTGAACATAGTTGATGATGCTGTGAATTTTGATGGTGCAAATCAAATCTCAAATTCCTACAGCCTAAGCGTCGAAGACCTTGGACTCGATGAGGTCACACTCGACCTCGGCTGCACATTCCGCACCAGTGAGCGCAGAGCAGGAGCACACGCTATTGCAGGGAATGTGGTCGATTCAACAAACAACATCGTCGCCTCGATTGGCGGCGATGCAGAGGATGGCCTGACTTGCATCACACAGAGTTTCAAGGTCGCTCCGGGTGAATACACTGTGAACTTCGACTTAACATCAACCTTCTCAGCAGACGAGAACCAGAATGTCACTGTTGACTCAAGAATCTTGGTACAAGCCTTCCAGCCCCTACTTCTCAATCCGGATACTGGAATGGCACTCGATCGGTCAAACTCCACAGAACTTGCTCTGGCCGGGATTTCGGGAGATGGCGCTCTTACCGCTCTCACCGTTGAAAATCCAACCTACCACAAGAATCCGAAGAGCCTCGATGCGAAGTTGACCTATTCTCTGTTCATTCCACCGCTTGGATGCGGTGCAATCGTTTTCGTGGTGATGCGAGGCATGGCGCGTGGCTACGAGTATGAGATGAACAAGTGCTACGGTTGCGACCTTTGTGACGACGCTTGCCCGGTTCGGATGTTCAATGCAGGTGACAAACTGAATATCATTTACAACACTTGGAACAATGAAGATGACGGGGTGCCGATGTATTCCTGTCTGACCTGTACGGCCTGCACAAACGCCTGCCCACAACTTGTGGACTACGACTCCTATGTCGACATCCGCCGAAACCTCGTGGTTGGGGGTCCTCCTGCCGCCAACATCCCCCACACGGTACTGCAAGCAGTATTGGCAGCAGAAGCTGAAGAGGAGGCAGATGAGTTGTTCATCGCAATCGATGACTATCCAATCGACTCCAACGTAGGATACTACCCGGGCTGTGTAGACTATCTCGACCAAGAGATGGTCTTCAGCCATGTCAACGAAGGGACGATGAATCTTGGTGACACGACTACAGCGGCGTTCACTCTGTTTGAAGAGATGGGAGAAGATGTCACCTACCTCGGCCGAGATTTCCTCAAGTGCTGTGGGCACGACCAGAAGTGGCAGGGGATGGAGGAGGTCTTTGAGAAGTTGAAGGCTTACAATAAGCAGAAGTTGGAAGCGAGTGGCATCGATACACTAGTCAGCAGTTGTGCAGAGTGCTTCCGTACCTTTGCGATGGATTACGAACTTGAAGACATCAAGGTCATGCACACTACAGAATTTCTCATCGAGAAAGGCTTTGACATGGACCTCAAAGTTGACGACGAAACGACTGTCACCTTCCACGACCCTTGTCGCCTCGGCCGCCAAATGAACATCTATGATGGGCCGAGAGACCTGATTGAAGGGGTCGAAGGCGTCAACCTAGTTGAGATGGAGCACACCAAAGAAGATGCGATGTGCTGCGGAGTATCGAGCATGATGTCATGCAACGAAGATAGTCGCACCGTCCGCGTTCAGCGCTTCGAAGAAGTTCGAGCAACCGGAGCAGAAATCATGTTGACCTCCTGTCCGAAGTGCGTCACCCACTTCGAGTGCCTCAAGTTTGAGGGCGACCCTAAGCATGACTTCGAAATTCTCGATGTAGTCTCTTTCCTTGCTCGCCAAGTTGAGTCGAAGAAGGCAGAGCCGAGCACTGTGTCCGAAGTTTGGCAACAGCCTGCAGTGGACGAGGTCGAGGCGTGAGGAGTCTCACTCTCCGTCCCTCACATCATCGCCTATCGGTTTGACAGGTGCAAATGGGGGAAGGCAAATGATTTACAATCAACCTCTCAATCTTTGTGAGTTTGAGCAGAATTATTCATTCGAGTGTGACTCCAGTAGACTCAGTCAGCAGATGTTTGCTGAGCCTCGCCTTGATAGCCGAGAAGCGAAGAGGCGGTTTTCATGACCCGACTCGATGAGTTGCGAAGCCGCCGGGAAGCGGAATCGGTCCGCATCAGATTGAGCCTCAACAAAATGCATACACTCGCAGCCGAGGAAGTTCGAGGTGGCGACACGGTTGTAGCATTCGTCAACGAAGACCAGTGCATCGGTTGTGACCAGTGTCTCATCGTCTGCGACGACGATGCCATCGAACTCTACGACAAGCCGCTGAGAAGCCCGATTCTCGACATTGAAGTCAACAAGAAAGCAAAGATTCTACGCGATGAATGCACTGGCTGCCGACTTTGTGTGTTGGCCTGCCCAACGGATGCAATCGTGATGATTGACAGGTGAGATGATGACAAAAGAGCAGCAAAAAACCTTGTCAGAAGGGGAAACCTCTAGTCGGGCTGGAGAGGAAGAATTCTCGACAATTGGGAAGTCCGGGAAAGGGGATGAAGAGCCGGTTCGGTTCGGCGCAGAGTTTGGCCCATACAGGTCACAGCAGAGCACCGGAGTCTCACTTTCGACCTTCAAAACCCTAGTCTGGGTCTCCAATATCGGTGGCCTCCTACTCGTGGTCTTCGCTCTCGAGATGATGGTAGTCCAACAGCGATTTTACTTGGGATTGGCAGCGGCGATTATAGGAATTGCAATCGCATTGTTCCCTTCCAATTACGAGATTGTTGGGATGGAGCCGCTCAATGCTGAATCTGATGATGAGAGCGGCGATATTGCTAGTAGTACACCGACTGACGAATGAGAAGGCGCTAATTCGAAGGGCTCAGTTCGGCGAGGTCGTGTCGTACGGTGATTTGGCAGCCGCAGCGGGTAGCCCTGGTGCGAGTCGAGCTGTTGGCAGTGTAATGGTGAACAATCCTTGGACTCTGCTCGTTCCATGTCATCGTGTTGTTCGGTCAGATGGAATCATTGGGAATTATTCCGCTCTCGATGGCTCTGCAACGAAGCGTTGGCATCTCTTACACGAAGGCAGGGAATTTGATTTTGGGCGCAATCTCATTCGCTGAGTTCAGCGAGTTCAGCGCCCATCGCTAACATCGCTATTTCGGCTGTGAGGGCGTGCCAAGTGTCAGCAGATGAGATGATATCGTCACCACCGTTTTCTAAAACATATTCAGGTGATATGAAGCGTGTTGAAGGAGTATTCAAATTGGCATTGACGCCTTTCTTATCATTCGCTCTATAGAAGGCTGAGCAGGCGTGACCGCCCGCACCATAGAAGCATGGTTCGATTACAGCATCACCTAACTTGAGGCCGGTTGGAACTCCCTCCTGAAGTAGAAAATCTTCGGCATCCGCTCCACCCTTACCGTAGGTGAGGCGATTCACTTTGCGCTTTGAGAGGTTCAGCAATTCTTCTCCACTGCGAATCTCGATGATTCCAAGCCCATAGGTTCCGGAATCATTCTTGACAAACAGCACAGGTTCACCTTCAATGCCATATTCAGCATATTTTTCGCCTAAAAACATGAGGCAATTGTCAACTTGTGCAGCCAATTCGATTGTGCACACCTCTTTTTCGAGACACTTGTCCTCGCTTACGAACCAGTGAGTGCCGAGCAACCACGGGTCGATTTCGAGTATTGCCGCTGCCTTGTCGATGAATGGTTGAGCGTGTCTAAAATGGCTAGATTTTCGCCGCTGGTACCAGCCCATCTCTTGTGATGGTGCAATAGGGATGTCGCCAATGCCTTGGAGTGGCCCATCACTCAGGTCGTGATTCAAAATCAACAGGTCAGGAGTGCCGAAGCCCGAGTCCCCGGCGCCGCCTCCATCCCCCTCACCTTGGATAGGTGTGGTAACCAAGAGTTGCCCTTCAGCTGTGGTTTCGCTCAATTGCAAATTTCCATTCAGCCCCTCTACCTCGGGAAGACCGTTGAGTTTGGGGGAGCCTACCGTGACTTTGAAACCACTACTGGAGAGCATTTTTCTTAGCACAAGCAGATTCTCGACATACCCTTTGTTTCGGGTGTGGGATTCCGGCCAGATGTGCAACCACTCTACATTCGGATGCTCGGATAATATCCATGATAGCAGGTGTTCAGAGAGGTGAACTCGTTGATTTTCAGAAACATTGTTGAATCCGGCAGGGTAGGCGTTCGCATCAACTGCCGCTACTTTCCAATCCGCGTCGCGGATGTCGACAGAGGCGTAGAATGGCATCGGAAGCCGTGCCCGCTCCTCTGCAAACCAACGGCTCAATTCCTCTCGCTTCGACTCAAGGCGCGGCGTCAGTTCGGCAAGTAGCGAGGGGCCTGAATATTCACTCATTCACTCACCTATTCCACATCTTCCAATAGAGTCCAAAGGTCCTTGCCTTCTCTCCCAATACCACCGTCGACAATGTGTAACGATTCAAACAATCGTAGGCCGATAGCCATATCCGGCTGTGTTTTGAGGATTCTCTCAAGTGTTGGTCGGTGAGCGGCCCAATCCGCAGCGTGTGGACGCAGATCATCGAGTAGGTTCGCCAGCAGGGTTGGAGAAGTGGCGGTTCCTGCTGGCAGTTTTGGCCTTTCCACGATTGATTTTGGAAGGTCTGTGAGTGCTGCTGCTGCTCGCAACGCGAGTTTCTCTCGGCTTCCTCTAATCCGCCAATCGAGTGGTAGAGTGTGGGATGCTCGCCGATGAGCAGTTCCCAGGAATGGTACTCTCACCTCCAATCCATGCGCCATACTGTGACGGTCCACCAACCTCAGTTGGAAATTAGTCAACTGACCGTGGTCGAGTTCGAACTGGAGTGTGGAGGTGAGGTCGGCGAATCTCTTGTGCGGGTCATGTGAATTGGCTCGCCATGGCTGACCCGCTCCGCGTGGGGCAGCCCCACTGATGTCGTTCACAAGCGCTGTTGCAAACGGATGACGGCTCGCTTCCAAACGGCTAGAAATCAATTCTCTATGGCCAGCGAGGTCGCGGTATCTTGGATATCCGCCATGCAATTCATCCGCTCCCTGTCCGCAAAGGCCGACCCTGACATCCTGCGCCATCTGCTCAAACAATGGTTGGAAAAAAAGAACTGAGAGGTCTAGGTCTTCCCCATGCCAACCCAAAGAGGGGAGCGTTTTCCAGAATGAATCCTCCTCAAGAGTTGAGGTGTGATGACCTAGGTCAAGTGTCGAAGCGACCTCTTCAGCAGCCACAAAATCGGGATTATCTTCGCTTTCAGCGACTGTCCAACACTCGGGTACAGGCTTTCCTGCCTGTTTTGCTGCGCGGTGGGCCAAACCTGCTACCATGCTGGAATCGAGCCCACCGCTGAGAATGATTCCTAGAGGCACATCCGACATCAATCGGTCTTCGATGCTCTCGCAAAGAGAGTCCAAAAGTCCCTGCGCTTGCAGGTCTGGATTCCAATCCGAACTCGGCGCCACCACATCTCTGGAAAAGGTCGCCACGCCGGTCAAAGTAGCCTTCCCTCGGTCATCTAACCCCCAAGTTTCAATGGTTCCCGGTGCCACCTGAATAACTCCCTCGAATAGGGTTGTTTCATCGAGAGGATACTCAAATGCGAGCCGCGCGAGCATTGCATTATCGTCCATTTTCGGAGTGTAATCTTCGTGTGCCCGGAACGCTTTTGCTTCGCTTGCCACAAGCAAGGTGCCATCTGGAGTGATAGTCCTCAGCAGCGGTTTGACGCCGAGCGGATCGCGGCAGAGAACCAATTCACGGTGGCGAGAATCCCAAAGGGCGAAGCCCCAGATCCCATCGAGTTGAGATGCCCATTCAATGTGTTTTTCTGCTCGGTTTCCAACTTCACTCGCTCCCGCCGTCCGTCGAATCCAACCAACCACATTCGATTTCCCAACAGGAATGGGCCCGCTCGTAGGAGGCCTGACGAACTGGTGGTGTGCCGCGAGGATGGTTTCCGCATCTCCTTTGGTACGCCAGTCGTAACCAGAACACTTCTGTTTCAATGAGGTAAAATTGTAAATTTCGCCATTTTGAACAAGCCAGCACCCATGCTCCGAGCCAATCGGTTGGTCCGAGCCGACAAGGTCGACAATCGAGAGCCGGGCGTGGCCGAGCGAGCAGTCTTCATCACTCCACGAACGAATGCCATCCGGACCGCGGTGTGAAAGCGATTTCACCATTTTTCGAGCGATCCCGGCCTCATCGGAGCCGAGTAGTACCGAGATTCCGCACATTCGCTTCGCTCCCGCCGTTCAAATGCAAAAGAGGCTTTGCCTCAACAGGTGGAACATCTCACCAGTAAACATAGCCGATGACGAAGGTGGCAACGAGCGTGATTGAGTAAACCAAAACATAGAGGCTTTGGGGCGGGGCGTCGTCTTGAAGCACTTCGTCACTCATCAATTGATTCGACTCGCATTCGGATTGTAAATGTACCCCCCGGCCGCCGTAGCGGCTGGTGAAAAAATTCATTTCAGATTATTGAATATAGGATTACAATGGCTATGAGGGGGAAGAGAACCATCGTTCCGTTGTCGTCTATCCAACGAAGTCTCGGCCATTCTGAAGCGACTTGCAATGGCGCCACTAATAGCACTAAAATAAGTGGTGTAGCAAGGAAATACCACGAAAGCATCCACACCAGTGAAACCGTGAGGAGTCCGCCAAAGAAGACCTTCTTCGGCTCCCACCCAGCCCGCCGTGCCTCACCCATTGCGGGGTCACCAAACGCCAACCCGCAGATGAGAGGTAATCCAATCGCAGCCCCTTTCAAACCGAATTCCGGGGTTAACAAAAGTGCTGTGCAAACCGAAACTGCACCCCAAAATAGTGCACTCAGTTGATTCGCCTCATAGGCTCGCTGTCCAACGATTGTGATGCCTAATTTCAAGCGAATCATTTCGGCTAGAATAATCGCCCCAAGAACGGCTAAAACCACTTCATTTGGCGTCATATTGATGAGGCCAGAAATGCTCTCGCCGTGCCAATAGTAGAGCCAAGGGACTACCGCCAATGCGAGGTGGACTGCTCTGCGAAAGATGTGGCCGCCTAATCCTCCGACGCTGTGTTTGACATGGTCTGCCTCGTAAGTTTCTTCATCGAGTAACAGGGATTCTACCATCTTCACGCCCTCCAAGGTAGGGGCTTCCCAAGTGTAGTTCCATCCGAAATGAATAACGGGAATTCAAAATGGCTTGTCAATTCGATTCCTCCAGTTGGTCAGAAACCCATTGGTCAGCGTCGAAGTCGCCAGATTCGAGTGCTGACAGGACCTCTTCGATGTCTGGGCGGGAGAGAAGTGCAGCATCCCAAGCCGTCAGTAGACGCTCTCGCCAGCGTGCCATTGAGGAATCGCTGCGAGTGGGGAGGCTCAAAAGTAGGTCGGCTAATTCTTGGATGCCGTCACCGTTCCTCGCTGAAGCGAGGAGAACCGGTGGCGGATTACCAGCGATTTCGAGGGCGGAGCGGAGGTCAGCAGCAACGCGCTCCGCCCCATCCAAATCTGATTTGTTGACAACGATTGCATCAGCCAGTTCGAGGACACCCGCTTTTTCTGCTTGGACTTCATCACCGCGTGCTGGCCCTTCGACCAGAAGCACTCGGTCAGCGACCGAGACTATTCTCACCTCGGATTGGCCTGAGCCGACCGTTTCGACCAGCACAATGTCGAAGCCGGCCGCTACTAGAACTTCAGCCATCAAGCCGAGGCGAACCGGAAGTCCGCCCGGTTGGTTTCGGGTAGCGAGAGAGCGAACGAAGACATTCGGGTCATCATCGGCGGTTTGCATTCGAAGTCGGTCGCCTAGCAGTGCGCCGCCTGTAAGCGGAGAAGATGGGTCCACAGCGAGCACTGCGATTCGTAGTTCTGTGGCTGAAAATGTGCGCAGCAGTTGGTCGACGAGACAACTCTTGCCGACTCCGGGGGCGCCTGTAATTCCGATGATTTTACCGTCACCTGAATTGTGAGGGATTCCAATCGATTCGCGGGATTCGACCCCGTTCTCGACGGCGCTCAACAATTTGGAAAGGGCACGGCGGTCGCCAGCTTTGGCAGCATCGAGTAGTCCAGCCACGGGTTCACTCCCCGCCCCACTTCCAGTCGCCGCCTTCACCAACACCGGTCGGCTTGCCGTCTGCCTTTCGCGAGGCTACCTCAGAGCAGAATTCACCCATCTCTGCCATAGTTGTGCCAGGGCCGAAAATCGCCCGCACGCCAGAGTCGTACAACTGTTCACGGTCACCCACTGGAATAATACCGCCTCCAAAGACGACCACATCTCCTGCCCCCGCCTCTTTCAAGAGTTCACAGATTCTTGGAAATAGGAAAGCGTGTGCGCCTGAAAGACTCGACAAGCCGAGCAAATCGGCATCTTCGTCGCTTACAGTCCGAACGATTTGCTCGGGTGTTCTTCGAAGTCCGGTGTAAATCACCTCATGGCCAGCGTCGCGCAGCGCCCGTGCTACCACCTTGGCACCACGGTCGTGGCCATCGAGTCCCGGCTTCGCAATCACGATTCGCATAGCCATCCTCACTCTACCTCGACCGTGTGCCCACCTTTCAATTCAACGAATCCCCCTAGGTAGAGGATAATCAATCAAAATGGTAGGAAAACCAGTTGTGAATCCCGTTCACTTTCATCTTCACGACTAATTTGGCACTCTTTGGCTCGACGCATAGACTATGGGCGGCGAGAGTCACCCTAAGCCTTGAGTTGAATGGAAACGACAGATGAGCGCCTCGGAGACTTGCGCCGTCGCAAGGCGCAAGCAGCGGCAGGTGGAGGTCCACAAAGGGTCGATGCCCAGCACGCCAAAGGCAAACTGACCGCCCGAGAGCGGTTAGATACACTGTTGGATGACGGCTCATTTCAAGAGATTGATTCATTGGTTGAACATCGCTGTCGCGACTTCGGAATGGACCAAAATGTGGTCCCGGGAGATGGCGTGGTCACCGGACACGGAACTATCGGAGGACAGACAGTTTACTGCTTCGCACAGGATTTCACAGTCTACGGAGGAAGTCTGGGGGAAATGCACGGCCTGAAAATTTGCAAAGTTCTCGACATGGCAATGAAGACCGGCTCTCCAGTAATCGGCTTGAACGACAGCGGCGGCGCTCGAATCCAAGAGGGCGTAGCAAGTCTCGGCTCGTATGCTGAAATATTCTACCGGAACGTCAGAGCGAGCGGAATTATTCCCCAAATCAGCGTCATCATGGGGCCCTGTGCGGGCGGTGCGGTGTACAGCCCAGCGATTACAGATTTCGTCGTCATGGTCGACAAGACGGCACACATGTTCATCACCGGCCCTGAGGTCATCAAAACGGTCACAAACGAGGATGTCTCCTTTGAAGAATTGGGCGGCGCTGAGACCCACGCAAGCCTTTCTGGTGTGACTCATTTCACTGCTGAAGACGATGAAGACGCGCTTGACATCGTTCGAAATTTGGTCTCTTTCCTACCCCAAAATAACCTTGAAACCTGCCCCGTCAAAGCCTCCTCGGACCCGGTCGAGCGGGGATGCGAAAATTTGCAGTCGATTGTGCCCGATGACCCACTGAAGCCCTACGATGTAGTCGAGGTCATCGGGGAACTTGTCGACGACGGGGATTTTCTAGAGGTTCAAGCGGATTTCGCTCAAAACATCGTCGTCGGCTTTGGTCGGTTGGATGGGCAACCGATAGGAATTGTGGGGAACCAGCCAAACCATCTCGCGGGTTGCCTTGATATTGATGCCTCTGTGAAGGCGGCTCGATTCGTGCGATTCTGTGACGCCTTCAATGTGCCACTACTCACTCTCGTCGATGTACCCGGGTTCTTACCCGGTGCCAATCAAGAGTGGGGTGGAATCATTCGCCATGGTGCGAAGTTACTCTACGCTTATTCCGAAGCGACTGTCCCGAAGATGACAGTCATCATGCGCAAGGCGTATGGTGGCGCATACGATGTAATGTGTTCCAAACACATTCGCGGCGACTACAATATCGCTTGGCCAACCGCCCAATTAGCGGTGATGGGCGCCGATGGGGCGGTCCAAATTATTCATCGACGCCGACTTGAAAACGCTACCAACAGCGAACAGGAGCGGGAGCGGCTAGTCGAAGAGTATGGCGAACTGTTCGCAAATCCGTACAAAGCGGCGGCTCTAGGCTACCTCGATGATGTAGTCGAGCCGCGCGAAACCCGCTCAAAACTCTGCAAAGCGCTCGGAATGCTACTAGACAAGCAGGAGACGAGGCCGGCGCGAAAGCATGGAAATATCCCACTTTGAGATGGACTAAATGGAAGATGACGAATCCTACTCAAGCGCCATGAGTCGCATTCTGGGAAACGCTCGAGGACCACTAGAGGATATCGAAGATTTCGACGACTCGAAGCCAGACACGCTAGAGCCAGACACGCCTGAGCCGAACACCAAAACAAACGCTACGACCCCAGCCGACCCAACTTCCACCACCGCAGACAGCCTTGCCCCCACAAAATCCACACTTCCCGCCACCACCGACAGGACGGCAATTCTGCGATTGGCAGCAATAATGGCAGTATTGGGAATGAGCGAACAGGCGCCGGCGAAAATCCGCCAAATCGGCCGCCGGCGCGGCACCGCATGGGCCCAAGACCACCGGTTCGCAGCGATGGGGCTTCCCGGCGTAGCGCACAGAATTACCCGACGGTCAACTTGGAGGTGAGCGACTTTGATGCAAAAACGCCACAAATCCTGCAACTTCACGACCCTCACCATCGGAGGTGAATTCCTTGGCTGAGAAACGCAAGGTTACCATCGATGGAGAGACCTTTGAGGTCGACCTTGAGCGGCAGGGCTCGATTTGGAAGGCAACAGTCGAAGGTCAAACTTTCGAAGTCGAAGTTGAAGGCGAAGTTGTTGCCCCGCCGCCCAAGCGTAGGAAGGGTGGCGTGAAAGGGGGTAAGTCTGGAGTCATTTCAAGCAACATCCCGGGTAAGGTGGTGACCCTCGAGGTCGAGTTAGGTCAGTCCGTCAAAGAAGGCGAAATCGTGCTCATTTTGGAGGCCATGAAGATGCAAAACGAGGTCACTGCACCGGTATCTGGAACAGTCACGGAAATCAACTGCCGAGAAGGGGCGAACATCGAAGCCAACACCACTCTCGTGGTAATTGAACCGGCTGAAACAAGCGAGGAGCCGGCGTAAGCGCAATAGGGCATGAACTGTAATCGGAGAATGGAGGGGAATTTCGTGAGCGAGGAATCATCTGCACCGGCGGTCACAGGACCTCGCTGCGACTACCCCGGTTGTGAGGCTGAAGGTGACATCATCAGCCGCCTTTCCCCAGAGGGATACCTAGTTGCGACCGGCAAAAAGGCCTACTCCTTCCGAGAGGCATACCGAAGATTCCACTACTGCAAGAATCACCACGACGAATTGATGTCAGGTGTGTGGAACAGAGTTACAGACGACTCCAAGAAGGGCGACGACCATGTAGCTCCGACTGCTGTCTGATGTATTACTCCATGATTTCCCAAGCAAGAAATCCCCTCAGTTGGGAACGCAATATCCTCATCAAAAAATCAGCACAGATTGTGATAGATGACTCCAAACTAGAGCCATGATTGTTCGATTGCTAGTGTTGAAAATTCAACCCCAGGAACCTTGCTTCATCATCGCATCTGCGATCTTTTCGAAGCCGGCAATGTTAGCGCCGAAGACATAGTTGCCCGGCTTCCCGTACTTCTTGGCGGTGTTGTACGCCTTCTCATGGATTCCGACCATGATTGCATCAAGTCGTGCATCCACTTCTGCCCGAACCCACGCCATTCGGAGGCTGTTTTGGCTCATCTCAAGACCGGAGGTTGCAACGCCACCGGCATTGGAGGCCTTTCCGGGAGCGAACGCGATTTCGTTATCGTGGAAGACATCGACCGCCGCTGGTGTGCATGGCATGTTTGCTCCTTCAGCGACATATTTCACGCCGTTGTCTACCAAATTTTGGGCATCTTTTCCATTCATTTCGTTCTGCGTAGCGCAGGGAAGCGCGATATCGACTGGAATCTCCCAAATCGGATTGTAATCGAGGTCCTTGTCACGAGGAGTGTAGTCATATCCGCGGTGTTTTGCGTAATCCTTGATTCTGCCACGCTTGACATTCTTCAGTTCCATAATCCAATTCAACTCGTCGGCGTCGATTCCGTTCGGGTCGTGGATAAATCCACTACTATCGGATAGAGTGACGACCTTTCCGCCGAGTTGTTGAACCTTCTCGCAAGCGAATTGTGCAACATTTCCCGAGCCGCTAATTGCTACCGTTTTTCCTTCAAACGAATCGCCGTTTGCTGCCAACATCTCTCGCACAAAGTAGGCTAGACCGTAGCCAGTTGCTTCGGGACGAATCAGAGAACCACCGTACTCGAGCCCCTTTCCAGTGAGAACGCCGGTGAATTCGTTAGCCAACTTTCGGTATTGTCCGTACAGGTAACCGATTTCTCGACTACCGACTCCAATGTCACCTGCTGGAACATCCGTGTTAGCGCCGATGTGCTTCTGGAGTTCAGTCATGAACGCTTGACAGAAACGCATGACCTCATTGTTCGACTTGCCTTTTGGATTGAAGTCTGAACCACCCTTTCCGCCACCCATAGGGAGACCGGTCAAACTGTTCTTGAAGACCTGCTCGAAAGCGAGGAACTTGAGAATCGAGAGATTAACTGTCGGGTGGAATCGAAGACCGCCTTTGTATGGGCCAATTGCACCGTTGAACTGGATTCGGAAGCCACGGTTCACCTGTATGTTGCCTTCGTCATCAATCCAAGGAACTCGGAACTGAATCAACCGCTCGGGTTCACACATCCGGTGGAAGATGTTCGCCTCAATTAATTCGGGTCGAGCCTCGACCACTGGGCTTAGACTCTCAAGAACTTCCAAAACCGCCTGATGGAACTCTGGCTGGTCAGGGTCGCGCTGCAATACCTTCTCGTACACTTCTTGTAGATGGGGGTGCATTTTTTTCACCAATTGTAGGAATGAAAGGGGCTTATCCCCCTTTCGTGGCCGGCCGACCCTCATACACCTTTTCATTCTTGCTCATTTGATGAGTAATCAAAAAACCGGCTAAATGACAGACACAAAGCCCAAACTGCAACTCAACCAAGAGTAATTAGCTCGCTTGTCGGCTTGTGCGAGAACCTCAACTGTGTTCCTCGATAATTAAGCAAAAATGACTCTTTCTGCCACTTCTGCGACTGCTTCTGCATGGCTTGGCAGCGTCATCACAAACATCGCTGCCTGAGAAACTTGTCTTGTTCGAAGCGCTTCAGCAATCGGAGTATGGTCCTTGAACCAGCGGGTCTTGCCATCTTTGCCAACGATTTTCACATCGACTGCTGCCATCCTCGGCTCGGATAGCAGCAACTTGACGCTCGGCACATCGATTGCAACAAATCCAAGTGGTACATTTGCGCGACCAGCAATTTCGTCTTCGATTCCTCTTCTCAAATCCGAGTCGGTCGCAAGTTCGACTAAACGGTCGACCTGTTCGTCAGAGAACTCCTCCCGACGACGAGTGACACAGACCTTGAGCAATTGACGATACTTGAGGCGACGAAGCATCTCTTGAGCTACTCCACCCGCTTCGTCGAGCGCCTGCCAAATCTCTGCATCCACCATTCGCTGCATATCGACCGCGTCTGGCAACTTGTCAGCACTTCTCTCAACAGCGCGCGAGAGCATCATTTCGGTGACCCTTGTCACCCGATGGAAATAGACTGCAGAATACATCAACCCACGCGCCATCAACATGCCTTCCAAGGCTGTGATTCCACCCTCCTTCACCGCCACTTCACCACTTTCGCGCGTGAGACAGTCAATTAGACGAAGATGGTCGACTACACCATGCCTAACTCCGGTGAAATGTGCATCTCTTAGCAAGTAGTCGAGCTGGTCGCAGTCAACAGGTCCGTGGACTAAATTTGCCAGGGTGTGGTCCTCGGACACGAAGGTGCTCGACCCCTCACCCCAATGAAACAGATTTCTTTCCGAGCCGCCAGCATCTGCGCCGTGAATCAAACTCGCTACCTCTTCGGGGTCGATTCCGTTCCGCTCAAGAATGTCCGGGATTTTTTCCCGGTTGGCGAAAAGCGATTCCTCGCCCTCTCGCAATATGTCGTAGTCTCCGGTGATGATTCCCTCGGTGATGTGCATGTGGTCAGCCCCCCCTCTTTCGTGGAGGATGTGCTCAAGGGTGTGGGAGTAGGGTCCGTGGCCGACATCGTGCAGCATTCCCGCAACCTGTACGACCTCTTTTTCGTGGGCATTCAAGCCAACCGAATCCGCCATCAGGCCTCCTAAATGGGAAACTCCGAGCGAGTGCTCAAATCGAGTGTGGTGTGCTCCGGGGAAGACTAAATGGGCCAATCCTAGTTGTTTGATGTGGCTCAATTTGTTGAACTCCGGGGTCGCTAGAAGTTCCCGGCGGACGCCGTCGATGCGGAACATTCCGTGAATTGCATCGTTGATGACCTTCGCAGACATGTGCATCCCTCATGCTGACGGGCGACTCTCCTCGCTTTCAATCCAACGGCTGCGACTCAATTCAAAAAATTGAGCACAAAACCAAATTGCAAACGGTCACTGCTGTCCGCCGTATTGGTCGTAGCCTTGCCCTTGTTGTCCTTGCTGGGCATACCACTGCTGTGTCTGCTCTTCGGTCCAGCCGCCGTACTGCTGTTGCTGCTGTCCCATCTGAGCCCACCATTCTGCTTGTTGACTGATTCGCATTTCTTCTTCGAGGTCTTCGCGGCGCTCCTCAATTCTGTGTCGTAGTAGCATTCCCTGTGAACCGGCGATAGTACCGCTGCGCAGCGCCTCATCGAGTTCTTCCTCCAACTTTGCGAGGCCCGAGAATCCTTCTGACTCCATCAACTCAGATTCCATACTCTCAAACAATTTCCTACGGCTGCTATTCGATGTGAGCATTATGCCCACCATCGCAAGCGAGAAAATTACCAAAATCAGAACAACTGCTGAAATCAACTGCCCATATTTATCGGACAGCATAGCGCTGTTAGCCAGTTCACCATCGACCACATCATCAGCCCGGCCATCCATGTCCGAGTCTTGAGGCGTGTCAAGTGGGTCGTATGGGTTGCTTTGTGGGTCAGAACGAACCTCATCGCTGTTTGAGTAGCCATCGCCATCAATATCCCAATCGAGGAAATCAGGGATTGTGTCACCGTCCATATCCGGGCAGCCTCTCTTGAAGAGAGTGGAGTTACCCGCCTCACTTGGGCAGTCGTCGGAGATATTTGCGCCTGGTTGGTCGGCAAAGCCGTCAACATCTAAGTCGGACCAGAGAAGGCCGTGTTGAGGGAACGGGTCGACCGTGTCTGAATATCCATCACCATCCCAGTCTTCACATCCCAAAAGTGCGCCTTGAGTTGAGTTACCCCAGCGTGCGGGGCAGTCGTCAGCATTTGTGCCATCGGGATTGTCGCCATATCCATCATCATCTTGGTCAGACCATTGGCTTGCATCCGCGGGGAATGGGTCGCCTTCATCGGACCATCCGTCACCATCAGAGTCAGGACAGCCAAATTTGTCCTCGTATGAGGTACCTGCTTCATCTGGACAGTCGTCGACATGCTCGTTGCTCTCTTCGACCTCATCGACATATCCGTCGCCATCTCGGTCAGGGCAGCCATTCGATGGGATTCCTGCTACTGTTGGACAGTCATCGTTGTCGTTTGAGACGCCATCGCCATCGTTGTCAGGGCAGCCGAACCGGTCGATTGTACTCGACCCAGCGCGGGTCGGACAAGCGTCAGGTTCTGTGCCATTTGGATTGTCGCCATAGCCATCGAAATCTTGGTCGTCCTTCTGGCTTGGATTGTTGGGAACTGCATCTTCGTGGTCAGCCCAACCATCACCATCCGCATCGGGGCAGCCGATGAAATTTCGATATGAGTCACCCGGATCAAAGGGACAATCGTCCCACGGTTGGGTGCTATTGAAATCGCCTTCATCTTCGATGCCATCATCATCCCAATCGAGCGGATTTGGGTCCGGTGCATAGGCTCCGGGTGTCCATTCTCCCGGCCAGTGTGAAAGTCTCGTGACATTCCAAGAACCGTCAGCCCAGTTGTCTCCCTTGCCATCTCCATCGGTATCGTTCCATTGAGTTGGTTGACTAGGGAATCGGTCATTCATGACAGATTGTCCGTCGCCATCCAAGTCGAGGCAGCCGAACTGGTCACGCCATGAGTTACCCCACATCATCGGACAGCCGTCTGGGTCTGTTCCGTTCGGGTTGTTTCCAAAGCCATCTCCATCCGTGTCCTCCCATTGAGTTCCATCGTTTGGAAGATGGTCTTCAGTATCGGGCCATCCGTCACCATCCGTGTCGATACAGCCAAAGAAGCCCGCACCACCAGAGGAGTTGCCAAAGATATCCGGGCAATCGTCACCCTGCCAGCCGGTCTGGTTATCACCGAAACCGTCGCCATCTCTGTCACCCCATTGACTGCTGTCGTTTGGGAATGCATCTGTGCCGTCGCCGACACCGTCGCCATCAGAATCGACTCCGTAAGTAATAATGAAACCGTCCGCCCCACCAATACTGTTCAAAGTCAAGGTGTTGGCATCATCTCTTGCACTACTGTGGAAATAACCGCCGAAGGCGTAGGTCCCATTGTGGACAGCCACTGCATATCCATACTCGCTGCTGGAACCACCAAAGTGGTGGATTGTATCCCAAACATAAGTTTGCGGATTCTGTTGAGAAGGAACTAGTGTCGCGAAAAAGGCATCAGTACTTCCGCTGTTGGCGATGTAGGTGTTTCCGAACCAAGCGGTGCTCTGGTACATTCCCGCGATGGTGATATTGTTTTGAGTTCCACCAATATCCAATGCGTAGCAGTAATCTGTACTACTGCCACCAACGGATTGGGCCATTTGTATCGCTCCGTAGGCGTTATACTTCGATACAAAGCAATCCCAATTGTTGCTCTGTTGGTAAGCATAGATCCAAGTTCCATCGAATTTCATCCGGTAATTGAATCGACCGACCGTGTAGACTTCGCCATTATTGTCTATTGCCACATCTTCACCATGAGCGCTGTAGGAGGATTCGTATCCGGCCCACTTTGCCCAAAGGAAATTCCCGCTGGTGGTGAACTTGGCTGTGAAAACGCGGTAGTAACTGCTCGACTGGTAGCCTGGCGATAGTTCGGTTCCCCCGATGTTGATACGATAAGTGAATTCACCGGTTACAGCAACTTCTCCGATGTCATTGACATCTATCCCTCGACCCCGCTGATAGTAACTGCCATACATCCGCTGAGCCCAAATGAATTGGCCACCCGGTGCGAGTGCGGCGATGAAGGCCTCTTGGTTGGAGTAACTCGCGAGTGTAAATTGTCCAAAGTATCCTGTGTTGTAGTAGTAGCCTGTGATGTACACATTTCCACTGTTGTCCATAGCCACACCGTGCCCTTGGTCGTCCGAACTACCACCCGCTCGGACCGCCCACAGCCAGGTTCCGTTGGTGTCCAACTTCGCCACGAAAATGTCGCCAGACCCTTGACTCGAAAGGTAGGTGTTCCCAAAAGTTGCGGTGCTGTAGAAATATCCGGTGATGGAGATGTTGCCGCCGTCGTCGACATCAATATCCTTGCACTGGTCCGAACTGGTGCCACCCATTTCTTGGGCCCAAAGCCAATTTCCTGACGGGCTAATCTTTCCTACGAATCCATCGGTTGACCCTTGCCCATTGAGTTGAATGTTGCCAAATTGAGCATTATTGTAGAAATAACCGCAGACATAGGTATTGCCATAGGCATCCAAATCAATTGCTTCAATTGAGTCTGTGCTAGCGCTACCTGAGACAGTTTCACCCCACAGTAGAGACTCTTGTCCTGCCGCAAAACTGGCTGGATTTTCATCCGCCAATTCGGTAGGAGTGCTGAAGCCAGTCAATAGCACTACCAGCATCAAAAGTGTCAGCATAATTGCCGGTATCGTAGCGGGTCGAGATTTTCGCAGGCCGTTCGTCATAGGTGTCCCTCACCTGCACGCATTGTTTGTCCAATTGTAGGTTTCGCCGCTACGGCGTGACAATCATTGGTATGGATGAGCCGCTTGATACGCTTCCAAACGGGTCATGAGTCGTTCATCTCCATGATTTACTATCATCGCCCTAACCGCTTCTTCGACGAGGGCGTGTTCATTCGGTTGCAGACCCATAGCCCTTCGCAGACAGTCGAGAATCGCCATTTCGTCATCAGAGATGACTTCATCATCGAGCGCCGCAATCAGTGTCGACTGGTAGCAGGTGGCATCGCCGATGTGACGGCCGGCCCACTCAGCCTCGTCAACCGAGTTAATCGGCGAGCGAATCTCGCCGCGGCTGATAGCAAAAGCCTCACCTTGAGTTTCGATTGGCAACCCCAAACATTTGGCCAATATATTGAGAATTGACATTTCATCATCTGTAATTCGATTATCCTCAAGAGCAGTCTCAAGGGTCCTCAGATAGAGCATCAAACCGCGGCTCGACTGTAGCGTCATACCCCCGCCACCATGCAGCAATATATGACGGTCACCGAAAAGAGCCGTCCTGTAATCAAACCGAACGCATTCAAAACAGAAGGTAAGCACAAGCAATCCATATACCAATGACAACGATAGGCAAACTAATCGGGTGGGATTATGGGAGCAGGAATACCGACTGAATCGCTCACTCAAAACGGCTACCCGATGACCGTTGCGGCGGTGATATCGACCCTTTCAGATGAGGAACCGTTGACACTTCGGCAAATCTCCATTCGCGCGAACCTCTCAAACACCCAGGTCTCAAGTGGGCTACGCCAGTGTAGGTTCCACGGTTGGGTCACCTCTACCCAAGGGGAGGGCTCAGGGCGTGGGAGGCCCGCACATTTGTGGGAGTTGGCCATTCCCCCCATTGAACTGATTCGCGGGATTGATGTGAAGGTCGGAAAGGAGCATGCTCTTCTTTCTGAGGCGATGAACAATCTGTCTCGCGTGCGCGCACGAGCGCATACCGAGGGGGAATACTGGATTGTTAACACTAAGAGAGAAACTTGAACAACTGAAGGGCTGGGAATACGGACTTGCAATCGGAGGAGTGATTGCCCTATTTTTTTGGTTCGTGAATGAATCATCTGTGCCGTTGACTGCGAACTGCTCATACCTTGCTAGCTGGGGTACTGACGCTCTCGCTGTATTTGGTGCCTGCCTCTGTATTTGGAGAGGGCGAAAGCACGACGACTTGGTCGTCTCTGGATTTGGTGCGGCTGTCATCGTTATCCATGCGCTGCAATTTTTTGTCGGCAAGACCGGGCTCTTCTGAGTTCGTCTATCTCGAAGAAAGGCCGTTTAGCGATTCCGTTCGCCGCAACGCCGTAGAGCGATTCCGTTCGCCGCAACGCCGTAGAGCGATTTCGTTCGCCCAAACCGTTCGATTGGAGCAGACCTTCGGCAGACGATATCATTCTAGGAAGGTAATCCGCCATTAAGCAAGGATTGTCTGCGCTGACAATCTAGAACGGCTACTGGGTGACAGAATTCGCCATTTCTATCCTTCGCCTTGTGCCAATCGTTATACTGGAGGACTATACCCCCGGATTAGGTTTGTCTTACATTGTCATTATTTTGTAGGACAAGATAATAAGCAGACCCACCAACCCAGAAAATAGGTGAAAGGATGTCCGGACCGAGTCAGATGGTGTCGCTGCGGCTGACCGAGGAGGAGATTCTCGAGTTGGACAGGCGCATCGGCTTCGATGGCATGCGTAACCGTTCAGATGTTCTCAGGCGAGGACTTCACAAGTTGCTCGACGAAACTGCTTCACCTGATGCAGGGCGCCGAATCACCATTCGCGTTGGCACAGTAGTCGCTCAACAACTCCAGTTACTCCAGAGAATGGCAGAACTTGACGCAAGTTCAGCTGCCGGACTTGGCATTGCGCTCCTATTGGAACAGAAGACCGCTGAGATGCGAGCGGTAATAGAAAGCAGTACTACACTGCTCGAAGAAGTTGAGCAGCGCAGTCAACATCAGGATCATATCGAATAAACAAGGGTGAGAAAAGTGAGCGATGGGATGCACACGAAGAACATGGGGGGGTCGAAAGGCCCTCCCACCCCCACCCTGGGCCTATTCAACATTCGACAGCGGGCGAGACTCGCAGTCCTTTCGAATCCAAACACCCCCGTCCCTGAGTATGCAGGGACCCCCATCACTGATGAACTCTGATTCATCATTACCCCGCCCCCTTCGGGGGGCACCCCCCACTGGCCTTGAGCCGGCAGGCTGCATCTCGCCCGACCCAACCTTATTGGAGGGTCGCTCGGCAGGCGGCTTTCCGTGACCGATGCTGACTTTGTCAGGCCACCTGGCTATCTCGCCCATGATGAGTTGAGGCCGGGCCAAGATGACATGATTGAGGCGGCATTCGCCGCTTACACCGAGACTGGAAGTCATCTCGCTGCTGCTCCAACAGGAATTGGGAAAACTGCGGCTGCGCTATCTGCAGCATTCGATGCTGCCACAAAGTCGCCTCATCGGCGCATTGTCTTCTTCCTCACCGGGCGCCAGTCACAACACAGAATTGTTGTCGAGACTGTTCGAGGAATCAATTCTCGACGGCCTGACGGGCAACGAAAGATTGGACTTGTTGACTTGGTTGGGCAACAATCGATGTGCATCGATGATATCCGCTTTGAATTTTCATCACTCTTTTCCAAACTCTGTGCTGAGAAGCGTGCCAACCGGCAATGCATTCCTTACATTCAGGAGTCAGATGGGCTCCAACTCAAAGTCCTGCAAGACCCGCTGCATGTGAGCGAACTAGTCGAAGTTGCTCGCACATACACACAAGATGGGCGCGCCAAACCGACCTGCCCATGGAAAGTCGCCCGTGAATCAGCCGCAGCGGCCGACATTGTCGTATGTGACTACAATCACCTATTCCATGACAGGGTGAGGGCTGCTTCTCTCGAAGCGATGGGAATCGATTTGGAGGAGGTCATTCTCGTTATTGACGAGGCCCACAACCTCCCCAACCGCATCACTCAAGGGATGAAGCGAGTAATGAGTGCGGAATTGATTCTCCACGCCAGACTAGAATTGGAAGAGTATTTCGAGACGATTGAAGAGGAATCTGATGACGCCGCAAACGCCGACACTCGTCGAATGAGACGGGCCCATGCCGCCCTCCAGAGAATGCGGACTGATGTTCTCGCTTGGATGAGAGTTCAGTCTCAAGCATTGGTCAAAGCGGATTCAGAGGAATCAAGAATAGCCAACAAAGAATTGTTGGAAGTTTTGAATACCGCCCTCAGTGCTGATATAGAACCAAACCCACTCCGCCTCAACGACATCGCAGCAATTCTCGGTGAAGTCAGAATCGAAATCGGACCTGACGACGATGATGATAAAGAGAGCTCAGCGGAACGACTCAGCGAACTCTTGCACCTTTTGCATCAGTTAGGTGATAGTTCGGCGCTCGCCCTGGTGTTCTCGCACGGCGTTGGAGATAGCGCTCGAGTTACCACCCACTTGCTAGACCCGGGTATTGTTTCGGGCCCGGTTTTTGAAGAGGTCGCGGGCTCACTCCTTATGTCCGGTACACTCACACCCCCCGAGATGTATGGGGAACTGCTCTCACTTCCAAAAGACAGGCCTCTCACGATGAGGGAATATCCTTCGCCCTTCCTATCCGATAACCGCCCGGTCGCGGCTGCGACCGGCGTTACTAGTCAATACACGAGGAGAGGTCAGCAGAATACTGAGAAAATTCGAGGACATATTCACACTCTATTGCAGGAGACCCCGGGGCATGTGGCGGTGTTCACCCCCTCGTATGCTCTGTTGAAAGAGATAATCGGTGGCGAGGTTTGGCATGGTCGGCGTGTTCTCATGGAGGAGCCGGGGTGGAGTAAGGGTCGGATTGACTCGCTATTGCGCGATATGGAGATGGCTCGGAGTGCGGGCGAGAAAATTCTGCTCGCTGGAGTCTTTGCTGCGAAGTTGGCGGAAGGTATCGATTACCAGCGAAATCTGTTGGATGCTGTTGTTTGCATCGGTTTACCGCTCGCACCTCCTTCTGAGGAATTGAATGCTCGAAAAGAGTACTACGAGGACCGATTTGGCAGGGGCAAATCGTATCGGTGGGCTGTCCAGCAGCCTGCTGTTAACTCGGTGATGCAAGCGATGGGTAGACCGATTCGAAAGATGGGTGACCGCGCTTTCATCCTACTATTGGAAGACCGATTGCTTCAACCGCAATTCAAGAAGCTGTTACCAGAAAACCTCAATCTTTTGATTTGCCCTGATTCTGACACGACTCGACGCCACGTCAAACGATTTTTCGCTAGGCACCCCAATCCAGCGATAGATACTGAATGATTGCGCGAAGGCTTCAATGGGGTCGGACGGAACGGAAGGGGTAGGTGAAGCAGGATGAAGTGGCATCAGTTTGAGGTTCAAGAGGATGCTGACCCATCCACTGAGCGAGTCGAGCCCGTGCCGACCACTGGGCTGAGTGCGAGCCCGGAGATGTTGCATGACCGATTCCTCTCAGACCTCGGTCACCTACAAGATATTCATGATAAGCATAGGAATTGGCTTGGCGGGAATTTTTCCACTGTCGAACAAAATTTTGACGCATCTGCTGGAGTTTTGAGAACTGACGCGATGCTTGACAGATTCGGTGGCCGCTCTGAAAACGGAGCGATAGTGCTACCTGTTCACGGATGTGAACTGTCCGGAGTCGGTGTCGAAATCGGTGAAATTGAAGGCCATACCATCATCAAACTCAATTTGGAAGGGCGCGCAGGCGACGAGTTGGAACAGGCGTTTGCCCTACCTACCGGAAGTTCGCTCGAGGCTGCAACCTTCACTGCCGGGGAATTGCACTTGCACCTCCGCTGACTCTGAGTCAGTGACCGAAAACACACTCCTTGGCAGGAGCGCGAAGACAGTAGCGCCAAACGAACCCCCAACGGAGATTTGGTAATCTCTTGGTCAGCGAATTGGGATATCCTGCATCACTTCGATTTCGTTGAGAATTCGGGCCAGCGCGTCTTGAGCTTGACTCTTGTGAGCGTCGCCCATCTCGTGCCGCGAATACCTCGCTTCTTCGAAAACACTGTCAAGTGCAACCAATGAATCTTCGTTAAGTGGAAGTGCCTTGCGAATCGCCATTTCGAATTCACGAACTGTCTCGAAGTCGCGGCGTAGGAAGCGGTGCTTCATCAAAATCGCACAAAGGCTCTCGTAGCAGTTGAAAATCGCTTCTCTGAACTCATCGCCTGCTGCAAGCAGTTCCGCGGTGTAAGCGAATACATCCGCCAACTCATCGAGCGCCGATTGCTTGCGGCGTCGCCAGTAAACAGCGAATACCACAAGACCGAGGATTGTAGCGGCGACGCCGCCGTAAATCCAAGCCATAGTGCCATCCTCAACAATTGTTGCCGAGAGAACATTCACTGCCATGGTAGTCTCAAGTCGAGCCCTATCGTCCTCTGCCACCTTGGGGTCGGTCGAGTTGATTTGCACCCACAGGTCGCCATAAGTTACCTTGTCACCGTATGGCGCCATCGGAGGTACTGAGGCGAATTCAAACCAGAATGAACCGTTTGCTGCGGTTCGGCCGGTCAATGTTCTACTGAGTTCAAACGAGTCGTTGTGGAGCATCGCTGTTACCGCTATGTCACCGACTGGAAGGTCAGTATCGCGCGCCGTCGCCGTCACCCAAGCGACTATTCTGTCACCGTTGTATGGAACTGTTTCCACGCCGGATTCGAATTCTACCGGGATGACCACAAAGATGCTGATGTTAATCTGTCCACTGTTGAAGAATCGACTGCTGTTTTCACCTGCGAAGAGCCGCAATGTGTTGTCACCGGCCGGCATGATTTGAGGCGCTGTCAACTCGATTCTGAAGTTTCCATCGCCGAGCCAAAGGATTCTATCACTGACCCCCAAATCGGTTTGGTTCCAGTACAAAATCATGTCAAGGTTCTCCACCGGGTTACCAGATCCTCCCACCTCGAGGACCCTGCCCTCGATGATGATTGGATGAAGCGATGAAGAACGGACAATTGTAGTCTCGATTGGGACCAATTGCCATGAGATGTCAGACCAAGTTGTAAGGGTGACCGTTTCGTTCGATGCGAGCCACGAAGATTCACCAGCGTAGTGAGCGCTGAGAGTGTGGTCACCGCGAGCGGAAATCATTTCGATTGGCACAAGGAACTCAAATTCACCATTTTGGTCGGTGATGATTGTATTGAGGAATACGCCGTCGAGCAGAATATCGATGCTGCGTGCATCAATCCCAGGCAATCCTAGCGCATCGGAGTCATACAATCGACCACTGACATTCCAGAACATGCCACGCGTCGATTGTCCATTGTCAGCCGCCACCAACAAAATCTCTGAGTGGTGAGCAACCCAAACTGTGCCGTTGGCGCTTCCATCTCGGTACCAGCCTTGCGCAGGTGCATACACCTCAATTTCGTGAGACCCAAGAGATGTTTCTCCGGGTACTGCCCAAGTGATTATCCAGACGCCTTCGACGTCGGAGTAGGTTGGACTTCCTAAGATTGGAATGCCATCAATTCTGACTTCTATGCTGTGGTTGAAAATCCAACCATCAAGCAAATTGTCCCTAATCGTACCTTGAATCACCAAATCGTCGTTGATTGCAATCTCGGTTGGAATCGACATTACGATGTTAACCGGGCTGTACACATTCCACGAAGTGTTCGTCGTGGAAGGGAGGTAGAAGGTGGTGCCGGAGAAGCGCACATCCATGCTTTGAGGGCCTAGAGGCGAATCTGCTGGCACTGGGTAGTAAATTTGGAAATTTCCTTGGTCATCTGATGTCACATTGGTGAGCCATTGATTGTCGAACCAAACTTCGATTGTCATATTCACGAGTGGGGTGTCAACGATGTCGTAAATCGTACCATCGAGAATGATTTGTCCCTCTCTGTCAATGTCGCCGCCTCCGCCGTTCAAAACGATGTAGGTTGGTACACTGACATTCACAAACTGGTCTGCCGAGCTGTTGAGGTAATACTCCGGATTCGAAGCATCTCCTTGGCCTATCGGGTCGACCCACATGAAGCCACCATTGAACAGAATAGTCACAAGATGGGAGCCTGCTGCGGTGTCTTCTGGTAGTGTGTACATTAGGCTGTAAGTGCCTGTTGTCGCGTTCGATTCGATGTAGGCCCCAGTGTCAATTCCATCTACTGAGAGATGAAGAACTCCTGCCTTGTCGATTCCTGCTTCTTGTAGGACTTGGCCCCACTCATCGAGTAGAGTCCCGTTGACATAGATGGACTTGCCAGCGATGAATTCGCCTTGCACCGAATCGATTGTGATTACAGTTGGTGCGAGGATGACTATGAGTGCCGTGTCTTGGTCGCCTATGACTCCAGTCGTACCTGCCAATCCTCCGTATGAGGCGTTCAAGGTTAGTGGGCCCGGTGCTGTGGTCCCGGGTACTGTTAGCAGAGCCCAAGCGGTCCCGTTGACATCGGTAACTGCCGTTGTCGAGATACCCAAATCAGGGAATTCAACGATTATTGTCGCGTTGGAAATCGGTGCGAGAGTATTGTCCTGTAACATCAATTGAATTGATACATTATTCCCTCTTACCGTACGGTAATCGGGGTCGAGACTAATCGGTTCCACAATCTGTAAGACGGAGTAGCCGCGGCTGTCGAAGGTATTGTTTGCGTTCGAACCGAGATAGTAGTTCACAGTCGGTGTGTACGAGGCGGTCAAGGTGTGGTTGGCCCGAGGGAAGTCAGTTGCAAGAGTGATGACTGCAGTCCACGAACCGTCTGCTTGAGCGATTGCGTTACTTACCGAGAAAACGGTGGTGAAGCCATCTATATCCAACTGGACCTGCGGAAGCAATCCAGTACCATCTCTAGCGATTATTCCTGAACCGTTGTCAGACACCAGAGAACCGGTCACATTGAATGTGCCTCCAGCGATTGGATTCGCTGCAATAGGGTCGACGACCATGATTGTAATCGAGCGAACGCTGATGGTGTTGATTGCGTGAGTTGTCGGGTGCATCACATACGAGCCGTTGTAGAACAGTGTCACGGTAATCTGGCCAAGAGGCTGCGTGTTAGGAACCGAGTAAGTGAACAGAACAGACCCGTTCGAGTCGGTCATGCCTTCGGGCATCCATGTGTCGTGGAATTGTGCTGCCACGGTGGTGTTCGTCAACAACCTATAGTTGTCAGACGCTTCGACCAAGGTCGCTCCAAATGTGATGTTCTCTCCTCTGGTCACAACCTCTGGAATCAGAGGAACTTGTGACTCAAAGTCGGTGACACCAATCACCAATATGCTTCGCTGAGCTGTTCCTGTTAGGTAGAATGGATTGCTCCCATCAATTACTGAGACTACAACGGTTTTGTTTCCGTTTGTCACACCGTCACCGAACGGGTCGGTTGGAACGGTCAAGTTGAATGAGCCGTTAACCGCTGTGGCTTGGCTTGTAATCAAAATCTCACTAGTGTCGTTGAAGAAGAAAACCTCGACTGCGACAGGCCCATCAAATGGCCTGCTCGCATTGTTAGCATCCGCAACAGTTCCTGTAACCATGAAACTTTGACCAGCAGTGACATTCAGCGGCATCGTAACGATTGTGACATCGCTTGGAACCTGAACCGTGATGTTGAGGATGGTTTCGTTACCCCACCAGCGAGTTGAGCCGCCGACCAGTGGGTCGGTTGTGTCGTTGTCCATCCAAACTCGAACATCGTAGTATCCCGGTGCCATGTCGAGAGGTACTGGCCAGTTGAAATTGGTAATTCCACCACTTCCGGAGGTCGCGGGACCGATGGAAACATTTCCACCACCCCAATCCCAGGTGAAGTTCACGGTTTCGCCTTGGACGCCCGAACCATCACCCACATCTGTAACAGTGATATTGTACTCAAGAGTATCACCCGCTTCGACGATGATGGCTGTTCTGTTGCTGGTCAAAACCAACTCGGATTCTAATCCGATGAGTGCTGGTGGTGGATTATTCATGAGATAGAACTGACCAACGCCAGTTGCAAACGATGAGAAGTCGAGTTGTGATGTTAGATTCAAAGCGCCTGAAGCCAAGTTCGCTGGCAGAATCACATTGACTGAATATGTCCCGTTCACTGGGTCGCTCCAGTTGTTTCCGAGTGGGATAATTATTGGGGGTGGAGGCTCGCCGTTTGGCCCGGGTTGCCCTTGACCGGGTAGAGAGACTTCAAAAATGACATCTGATTGATTCCAAAAGATTGTGGTCCCAAGCACATCGTCGGTGATGAGTCCCGTAATCGTGTTAGATCCTCCGAGGTGAGTCCAGTCATTTGCCAAATTGATAGACAGTGTTGCAGTTCCCTGCACCCTGAGAAGGCCGCTTGCATTTCCAGGCTGGTACCATTCTGAACCAGAAGTTCCATTCAGATATCCATTGTATGTGATGTTCCACCAATAATCACCTGCTGGCATGTTTGAGGCGGGAGTGAACTCACTAATGTACCAAGTATCGGGGTCGGTCGTTTGATTGACTGTAACTCCATCAAAGGTCATAATGAATGTGCCATTAAACGGCATATCAGTTCCACCTGTATGGTCGGAGAAACTGACGAATACCTGAGCGAGTTCACCTCTCATCGCCGTGCCTAAATTGAAATCCATAGTGACAACACTACGCAGTCCATAGCCGAACATCTCATTGTCATCTGTTGCTCCCGGAACCGCTTGGCTGAATTGTAATATGACATCGAGTGGCCCTGGACCGACTTGGACATCAGATGCACTCATGTTCCAAACGATGTTGAAAACTCCGTTCGTGACATTCCATGTCGTCACATTAGCATGGCCACTCAGTGTGCCATTGCGGCGCATCAAAAGTGTGATGAAACCACTCATCGGTAGGGGAGTTGAGTCGCGGCTTACTACCGTTCCATTGACATAGATATTTTCACCTATCACCATCAACGAATTATTGGTTCCCGGACCCTCCAAAGTGGCGGTCATGTTAGGTGCCATGGTGACATTCAATTGGATAGTCAAGTTCTTCGGACGGGCGTGGTAGACGGGTGACGCCCCTTGGTCTAAATTGCCCTCATGCCATCCTCTGAATTCGATGACAGCGGTTCTCAAACCGGGTGCCTCTTGGTCTGAGAGATTCAAGTCAAACGAGAAGAATCCAGCACCCCAAACCGGTGCAGAAATTGTCACATTCGAACTTGTCACACTCGACGGATAGGTGAGATAAACAGTCAAATTGACTTTCTGCGACGGATCCATCTGTGGGTCTGCATCCCACAACATGGTGCCTGTAATTACTGTCGATGTTCCGGCACCAACAATCGGCGCTCCAACAGGAGATGGCGTATCTTGAGAGAGATTCACATCATCCTTCACATCAATAACGACCGTATACACATGGGTAGAATATGGAACATAACCGCCTTGCCGAGTTTCGACAACAATCTTGGCGTAGCCCGGAGCTGGCATTGCGAAGGGTGTGCCGTTAATGGAGAAGTTTCCGTTTGAGTCGGTTAAAACCGCGCGGATGTCATTGTCTGGGCTGAGCGCAGATGGGATGAGCGGATTGGTTAGATTCTCTTCCACTAGGTAAGCGTGCACCAGTGCGTTGGCAGCCCCAGTGCTGTTATTTGAGAATTGTAATGTTCCGTTGATTACCATGTTTCCAGTTGAGAGGTCCCGCTCTACTACTAGGGGGATGACACTCTCGTTGACAACTTGCACCTGTTCTGATGGTGGGCAGGGATAGATTGGAATCCAGCCCATGTCAAGTCCAGAGCCACTCTGTTCAAAGTGAACCTCGGACCAAGTGGACCAATCGTTACCCATCACTGCATAACCTGAGCCATGCCAAGTGCCACCGCTGTATCCTGTTGCAACGCGTGCGGGGATGCCGGCGATTCTAGCCATAGTTGTGAACACAGCTACGAATTCTGAGCAAGAGCCTTCTCTTGCATCTTCCAAGATGAATCGAGAGATGTCCTCCACAATCGGGACACCTGAACCGTCAAAGTTGAGTTTGAAATCGGCGTTGGTGGTATTCGTATCCTCTTCTGCGAGATACATTCGCAACGCCTCGACCTTATCCCACGCAGTCACTGCACTTGCGTCTGTGATCACCCCATGGGTTACATTTCGCACATAGGATTCTGGGATAGTCCCATCATCGAAGTAACTCGGCAGGTCAGTGCCGTAGGAAGAACTAGTGAAAGGTAATCCTTGACCCAATTCCGTCGCGGTGTAGAAAATCTCTGGCGCATCTGCGATCATCATCATCACACCTGCTTGAGTAACACGAATATCATGAGAATAATTCGACTGATTGAATTCTGCTGCTGAATCGACCCACATCATGTACTCGACCGCATATGCCGGTTGAGGAAGATAAGAGTCGGGAGTGACTCCTCGAACATAGTCGAGTTGCCAGGTTTCTGTTGAGTTCCAGAAGGTATTGTTTGCTACCCAAAATGTATCTCGGTGACCGGTTTGCATTTGGGTTTCAATTAGTGCAGAAATATTGAGTCCGTAAGCACCGCCGGTATAGAAGTCGTATGTTCGGACCCTCCAGCGGTGGATTTGTTCGACATCAACTCCGATTCCAGTACTCGAAGTGTTGTTCGCGTAGAAGTAGACCTCATTGGGTGTGATATCATCAGTTGGGTCCCAAGGATTTTGTGGGCTTAGCCGACAATCCTGCCAAAACTGTGGCGGGCATTCATCGTAGTCAGACATCCCTCCACCATCGGTGTCAGGATTTCGCCAATCGGTGCCGGTCTGATTCTCAATGTTGTCCGGAATTCCGTCACCATCGGTATCTGATGGATTCAAATCGTCCGACGGGTCGTTTTCGGGATTAGTGCCGTCAAGATATTCCTGATTGTCTGGAACTCCACCGTTGTCAGTGTCTACATCGAGATAGTCGGTAATGTACGCATCCATTGAACCGTTTCCACCACCCATGCCCGGCACGAACATCAAGTCGCAACCTGTGGTATTTTCAAAATAGTCGTTGAGAAGGTCGCCATCGGAATCGAGACGGTTGTCACATGGCTCCATCGGGTCAGTACCGTTCAAAATCTCATCGAGGTCGTTTTGGCCATCACCATCAGAGTCCCAAAGAGTGGCTATTGAGAACCACCCCCAAATCGAGAGGGTCTCTTCCCAATCGGAAAGTCCGTCGCCATCAATGTCTTGGTAATCGTCGTCGCAGTGGGCGTGAGTCGTACCCAAAGTACCGCCTTGATTTCCATCGTAATGGCACCAACTGCCGTTCTTTGAGATGACTTCGACTGTTCCACCTGGAGGTGCGACTGTTACGCCTTGCAGAACATCGTTCACGACCCCAGTATAGGTGAAGCCGGTCAGTTGCCCACCGCTGTCATTGTAGTATCCTGAAGCAGCGACGAAAGTTCTCCAATCAACGGGGGTCGTGTCAAACCCTGAAGCATCCATGAGATAGAGGCGCTGTTGAGAAGCGGAGTAACCACCCGGTTGAGTGTTTGTGTCCAAAGTTGTGCTGAAGTCGAGCAACGACATGCACGGGTCGGTGCTGTGAGAAAGATTCTGCTCATCGCCGTCACCAACTCCACCGAAGTCTGTATCGTAAACATTCCAGAGCGTACAGGAGAGATTCTCAAGCCAGTTATCAATTCCATCGTTGTCGAAGTCGCCTGCGTCTTCACGACGAGTAGGGTCGGTTTCGTTGGCATCAACTCGGCCATTCCCATTGACATCCTCGGCGCCATCATCGAACTGGTCACCGTCTGTGTTGTTGTTTCTCGGGTCGCTGTGAAGCGGTGGACTACCATAAGTGCTGAAATTCGCTTCTACACCATCATTGATTCCATCAGAATCAGTATCTGCTGAAGTCGGGTCGGTCAAGATTGTAAGAGCTTCCCAGCCATCTTCAAGACCATCATTATCTGAATCGTTGTCGAATGGATTTGTATCCATATCTTGGTCGACTGAAGCGGTTTGAGTCAAGCAGCCAAACAGCGGATTACATGGGTTTACATTCTCGGTTGCTGTTTCCGTCAGCGGGTTGCCAGATTGGAAAACTGAAGTGGTCCAAGAGGGATTGATATATTCCTGAATGTTCACTAGTCCGTCATTATCTGGGTCACCCATCATACCGTCTATGCCGTTCGGGTTGGTCGCGTTCAAACCGTTTGATACTTCCCAACCGTCGGGCATCCCGTCACCGTCGGTGTCCCAACCATCCGGGTCTTCATCAAACAAGCCATCTCCGTCGTCGTCGTCCGAGCCGCATACTTGGTCACCGTCTCGGTCTGGGTCTTGAGTGTCGACCAAGCCATCCTTGTCGTTGTCGATTCCGTCGTTGCAGATGTCTCCGACCGGGTCTTCATCACAAAGAATCACTGTCGAACCATTTCCATCCGAGCCGGGGTCACCACAACCGGGCTGATTGATTTGCATGGCATTTTCTTCATCCCAGTTACGCACTGGCACGGTGCCATTCCACCATACACCATTGTCGAGGGCATTTGGAGTGCTTGACGAATCCCAGCCAAGAGGCATGAGGTAGGTGAATTCCTGTAGATTGGACATTGAGTCGCCGTCGGGGTCGCCAGAGGCGCCGTTGTTGGTCAGCGAAGAGCCGTCATTAGGATTGAGGCCGTATTTCCATTCCCAGCCATCGGGGAGGCCGTCATTGTCGGAGTCCCAGTCTTGGCATTGAGTTTGGAGCAGAAACTCCATCCCACAGGTCAGCCCATCACCGTCTTGGTCCGTCGTTGCGGAAGCCTCGTAGGCAGCAAATTCAAGAGCTGCGATGCTCGATATGAACATCAAAAATACGAGTGACAGCGCCTTTGCCCTCACTCTAAACTCAACTTTCTTATTGGCCATCAAATCGGACTGTACCTCTAGCGACATCTCTGAACCCATCTCTCAACCCCCTCGTATAGCACTTAAGACAGTTGGAGCACAGTTCATACGCGGCAAAGCCAACTTCTCGCTCCTTTAGGAGCGTAGATTATTCGGTTGAAATTTTGTTGAGGAGGCTCAATGGAGAAAATTTGATAATTTTAATCTTCGAGGATTTCGATTTCGTCGTCATCAATCTCTTCGTCAGCAAGTTCAATTTCATCATCATCGAAATCCGAGTCAGCAATCGGTTCTGGAATATCGAAGTCATCGACTTCTTCCTCTTCCTCATCGTCGTAATCTTCCTCTTCCCATTCTTCGGAGCGGCGACGACCAGCGAATGCGGCGACGCCGAGAATGATGAATCCACCGAGCAGTAACTTGGTTTCAGTTCGCATGTTCAAAATTTCATTTGTCAGTCGGCTGAATGGTTCATCAATTTCAACCCGAATATTAATTGATTTTTGAGTGTTGTGAGAATCGAGGAAAGATTGGCCATCCATCGTATAGGGTTCTCCTTCAATTTCGATGCTGTGAATGTCTCCATGTCGAGCCGATTCAGGGGCGCTTACTCGCAATCTAAATGTGACCTCATCAAACGCAGGTACTGTCAACATTCGTGAGCCTGTCGCTGAGTCTTCAGCCGTTGCAGACCATTCGCTAGGTCCGGAAGCTGTTAGTAAGACCCGCATGTCCGTGTTGCCTTCGTTCTTCAGCAACATTGAGTAATTCACAAATCCACCAGGTCCAATGGGTTGGTTTGAGGAAGATTGCACTATCTTGAGTGATGGGTCGCCCGCCCCAACCTCAATACTGAATGGCATGTCGAAGAACCGGTCTGGCTCATCTCCGTCAGTTGTCTCCTCTACACGGAGGAAAACTGTGTGATTACCTGAGAGCACTTGTGATGTGAGATGAACCTCGAGTTCAAACTCGATTGAATCATCTAAGGTCAACTGAATCATTGGCAGTGGATTACCTGCAGAATCCGTGATGATGTACTCCCACAATTTGTAGCGGCCATCCTCAACTTCGGCGTTTCGGTCGTAATCGGCTGGATTAACAATCTTCCATTCTTTAACTTGGTCAGCAGAACCTGAGGTTTGGGTTACTTTCACACGCATCCGAATATCGATGTGCTCGTCACCATCATCATTCAAACAACCGTCTGAGGCAACATGCCCCAGTCCATTACCAGCCCCATCACAATCGAAAACAACTTCTCCTTTCAGGCCATTAGTTCGATGTGGCGTAAACTCGACTTTCGAAGCGAGAGATGAATTTCCTTCGCTAAAGAACGAGACGATTACCAGCCCCGATTCCGGGTCATCCTCGACTCCACTCGGAGTCACTTTCATGACGATGGTTTCCACAGTGTGACGGTCGATCGAACCGGTGTGATAGAGCCCGTCGTCAGCATCGATTTCCATTACTGTTTGAGTAGAATTATCGATGAAGAAAACGGTGGTTCCGAGAGGCATCTGAGAGACCGTAAATCTAAAGCTGTCAGCGTCGAATCCGGTGTTGAAGATATCAATATAGAACGACGTAGGAGGGCCAAATGCGTCTACAAATTGAGGTAATGTTGAATCGAATTCATCCGGCCTACTCGAATTGTAGATTTGGTTCTCATGGTCGTAATCCCAAAGCGAAAGCATTGCAGGAGAGAACACATCCAATTTCTCAAGTTGAATTTGGTAAATCTCAAAGGCCACCTCTGCCGAAGAAGAATTGAAAGCGCGGGCAGCAATATCTATTCTCTCAGGAGTAGAACCTAACTCGCTCGGGGCCTCTATAATCAACTGAGCCAGCACCTCTACACCACCTCCGGATAGAGTGTATCCATCAGGGCGGTCAAAAGTCACCAACCAACTCGGGTCGAGGCTCGTCAAGACATCCAACTCAACTTCAATTGAGCCACTCTCACCGGTGTGCCGAATTGTCATATTGATGCTCGTTGTTTCACTGGGTGCAACATATTCCATGGTACGGTCATCAGTACTTCGAACATCTAATCCATAGCGATGAATTATCAAGTCAGCATGTGGTAATTCAAATTCACCCGGGCCTTGAGTGTCGATTATCAAGAGTGAAAGTTCGTAAGTTCCAGGCTCAAATCCAGACGGATAAGACCACAGGAATTCGCCGACCAGTCCGCCACTTGGGTCCAATGATAACTCAGCATTGGCGAAAATATGGTCAACGGGATAAGTTCCGTCCGGTGCTCGCAATCTGACGCTTACTTGCTGAATATCTTCTTGCCCAAATGCATCTCTAACCTCAACACGCAAGGACATCTGCCGATTGTCAGGAAGGGCGTTTGGATACCACTCCAAAACCTCCGGGTCGGTCCATAGAGCGCCGGGTTCGTGAATCTTGACTTGGCTATCCGCCACCGCGTTTGACCAGAATTCCATGAGCGTGAAGTCATCTGAGGAATCGGGGTCGCCCCACATTATTTCTGCATCGCATCGAGAGAAAGCACCGCCTTGACCCTCACAGGATGCATCTGCTGAAACCGTGAGCGTGATTTGGCCCCCTTCGGGAATTAATCTCTCACGGTCACCAATCCATTTGAGTTTCACAATTTCATAATTCCAGCCACAGCCGAATATTTCTGAACACATTCCTTGCTGCTCTTGGGCCGTCGACAGCGTCTCGGTGTTCCCCGAACCGTCTTCAAGCCTCAGAGTGAAAGTATAGGTCGCAGTCTGTTGCTGAGAACTTGAGGTCGCTCTGAGGAAGATATGGAGGGGGACTTCCCATTCACCTGGATTTGAAGAAACTCGTCCTTTGAGAGTCAGGTCTGTCAAAAATGTTCGAGACCTAAAATCAATTACATCACTGAGTGCTGAGGAGTTGCGTTGTGCCCCATCTGGTGATTTGGTAGTCAAATATCCATCACCACCAACTGTTGAATTCTTCTTGTCGAAGAAAATCTTGTACAACTTCATCTGCTCTTGGTCATGGTCGGAGGGAAACACAACAGCCTCTTCGGCCAGTGGTTCCGAAACCGGATTGAGAAGCATCGGAGTGGAAGTGGATAGCAAGAAGAGCAGGAGCACCAACAGGGGAGCCACAGCAGAAGTAAGTCGTCTGCGAGGAGGGGACACCATTCTTACCACGGCATAGCCGTGCCGCGAGTCCGTTAATAGGTTCACCATTGAGCGTGTCCATTTTGAGTCCTTCTCAACATCTGTTTTGAACCTCGAATCGATTGATTGGTGCGGGGGGGGGGATTTGAACCCTCGAACCGCTTGGGACCGGAGCTTAAGTCCGGCGCCGTTGACCAGGCTTGGCAACCCCCGCAATTGATGTGGCGATAATCAAGAACATGAACATTGGTAGTAAGTGAGTGAGAACTCACTCGCGTAAACGAACCATTCTGCAGCCAATTTCTGCGGACCCGCCGTAGATATCCAACTTCGTCGCAGTGACACTTGCAGCGAGCACTTCTGGCGGGTAGATGTAAGAGTCGAGAAGGTCGGCAACCAATGATTCGAGTAAATTGAATCGAGATCCTCCGACCGCATCATCAACTTGCCCTTTGATAAAATCGTAATCCAATACTTGGTCGATTTCATCTTCGCTCGGAGCGTTTGCTCCAGACAGGTAAAGGTCGACATCAAACCTAATGCGTTGGGTCACACCTTGTTCCTCAGCAAGCACACCGAGTTCCATCTCAACGGTGTAATTTCGCAGTTGTAAGGTGGTAAAAGCGCTCAATCCTCGCCTCTCGAGAAGGTCGGCTACGATTTCTGGCTGCGTTCCAAAATGCATTCATTCACCTCTCCCGTAAAGCACATCGGACGCACGAGGCGCAAGGTGCTCGCCTCCATCAACATGAATGATTTCTCCGGTCACAGATTGTGCGTTGACGAGAAACAAAACAGCCGCAGCAATATCCTCTGGAGTTGAACCTCTTCCAAGAGGAGTGGTACTGTGCATTTCGTCGAAAGCAGATTTGCTGGCGTGTTGCGAAGGCAGGGTTAGGCCTGGCGCGATGCCGTTGACTCGGATGGCCGGAGCGAGCCCGATAGAGAGAGAACGAGTCAGACCGGCGAGGGCATATTTTGAGGTCGTGTAGGAGAGGTAATCTGGGTTCGGATTCGAGAGTTTCTGGTCGAGCAGATTTACGATTACCCCGCCACTTTCGGGAACTTTTGAAGCGAACTCGCGTGCGAGTAGAAGAGGTGCCAAAGAATTGATTTTCATCGCTCTTTCAAAAGTTTCTATTTCAATCGATTCGATGTCATCATATTCGAAAATGGACGCATTGTTGACGAGGATATCCAATGGCCCTAATTTGTCTTCAGCCATCCGCACTATAGAGGGAAGTTGGGCAGAATTTTCAAGGTCTGCTGGCACAACTGTTGCATCGACTCCCATGCCTCTTAATTCGGAAGCCAATGCCTCTGCATCTGTAACTGATTTAAAACAATGAATCGCCACAGAATGGCCTGCTCCCGCTAGCGCACGGCAGATTGCAGCACCAATGCGACGAGCCCCGCCAGTTACCAACGCCGCACCCACAAAATGACCTCCAACAAAGTGGTTCGAAAGGCCCGGTTCTATTGACACCTTCGCGGCGACACACAAGCGTGCCTCCTTGCATCTTCGGAATCCTTGAGAAATTTTCGTTGGGTTATAGACAGGAATTATGGATTGGTCGGATGCCAAACCGGTAACTTGTACATCGGAATAGGAAGTTTGGATGTCGAACCCTTAACCGTGAGCCCCTCTCACCGTCGAGCAGGGTCAGTCACATGGCAGAACGGCATCTCCCACTTATCGAAGAGGATGAATCCTCTTTGGGTGGCTGTGGAGGTGCGGCACGGATGAGTCCAATTGAACGCCGCAAAGCGGAACGGAAGCGATTGCCAACATGGTTCAGAACAAGCCTACCAACCGGTTCAGCACAGGCGAGTTACAACACAATTCGAGAAACGGTCCGCGAAAATCGCCTCCATACAGTCTGCGAAGAGGCACGCTGCCCGAATGTCCACGATTGCTGGGGACGAGGCACTGCGACCTTCATGATAGCCGGCCAAGAATGCACTCGCGCTTGCCGCTTCTGTGCTGTTGGTACCATCAAGGAACCACCCGCTCTTGACCCCGATGAGCCAGAAAACCTCGCTGAAGCAGTCGACTTGATGGGAATTAAACACGCAGTAATCACGGTCGTCAACCGAGATGACCTATCCGATGGCGGAGCTGACCACTACAAGCGCTGTATCGCCGCCGTCCACCAACGCTGTCCTGAGGTAACTCTCGAATTCCTCTGTTCCGATTTGGATGGCAACCTCAACGCTCTCGCACACCTGCTAGACGGCAGCCCACTCTCCGTTTTCGCTCACAATGTAGAATGCGTTCCTCGCCTCGACAACATAGTTCGAGACAGCCGCGCGAGTTTTGATCAGTCACTCTTAATCTTGCAAGAAGCGAAGCGGCTTCGCCCAGATATCCTTACGAAAAGCAGCCTGATGGTCGGCCTTGGTGAAATGGATGACGAGATTTCAAACGCACTCACGCTCTTACACTCAGCAGGCGTAGAATTGCTGACCCTCGGACAATACTTGCAACCCTCCGCCAAACATCTTCAAATCGACAGGTTCCCCGAACCAGAAAAGTTCGCCGAGTGGGATTCACAAGCAAGGGAACTCGGCTTCAAAGGGGTCGCAAGCGGCCCGTTAGTTCGCTCTTCTTACCGCGCCGGACTTCTGCTCGAAGAGGCGAGAGGTGGCCCACCAGTTGTCACTTTGAGTTCAACAGGTTCTGCTGTCAGCCATCTTCAGCCGACCACCTTGGGCGATGGGCGCTCGGGGCAATTACAATAGTTGGAGCGAGATGAGGTGAAATCATGGTAGGGGATGAGTCGGACACTGGCATCGGACCTTACTCCGTGCCAACCGCTCCAGCGCGACCCGGTGATGAGGCCGTTTTCGAAAAATGGACATACACTCCCGATGACCTCTCACGCCCGCACCCTGCTACCTGCACCAGCGAAGAAACAGTTGACCATGCGAACGGTTTGGTACGAGTTCTAGATGATGACCACCAAGCGAGTGGCGACTGGCACCCACAACTCTCAGCAGATGAACTTCGTACAGGCTTGGAACACATGGCTCGCCTGCGAATTTTCGACGACCGTATGATGAAAATGCAGCGCACTGGAAAGTTGTCGTTCTACATGAGCTCCTTGGGTGAGGAGGCGATTGCAATCGCCCAGACGATGGCTCTCAAAGAGAAAGATTGGATATTCCCCTCGTATCGTCAGCCCGGTGCACAATTCGTGCGCGGAAGAGACATGGTCAGCATGATAAACCACTGCATCGGTAATGTCGAGGACAATATCAAGGGGCGTCAAATGCCTGTCCACTACTCCTGGCGCGAAGGCCACTTCATCTCAATCTCAAGCCCGGTCGGAACCCAATTCAGTCAAGCGGTTGGAGTCGCCATGGCGAGCGCCTACAAAGGCGATGACCAAGTAACAATTACATGGATTGGAGACGGGGCGAGCGCCGAAGGTGACTACCACTACGCGCTGAACTTCGCCAGCGTGTTCAAGCCGCCCGTGATTCTCAATGTAGTCAACAATCAGTGGGCTATTTCGACCCATCGCAATCTTGCGACCGGCGGCGAAAACTTTGCGACCCGAGGGCTTGCGTATGGAATCCCCTCGATTCGGGTCGATGGCAACGACTTCCTCGCAGTCTACGCCGTCACCAAGTGGGCTCGAGAGCGAGCAGGGGCTGGGGCAGGCCCGACTCACATCGAAGTCTACACCTACCGCGCCGCGGCTCACAGCAGCAGCGATGACCCAAGCCGCTACCGCCCGGAGAATGAGCAAGAAGCGTGGCCGGGCGGCGACCCGATTAACCGCCTCAAAAATCATCTGATTGCAATCGACGAATGGAGCGAAGAGCGACAATCCGAGATGGAAGAACGGCTCGACAGCGAAGTTGTTGCCGCATACAAGGAAGCGGTTACTTACGGTGACTTGGCAAACGGCCCATGGCCGCCTGCCAGCACCATTTTCACAGAAGTTTACGAAGAGGTTCCTTGGCACATTCAAGAACAGCGAGAGGAACTCGGCAAGTGAGGTGATTTGATGGCTAACATGAATATGATTCAGTCGCTGAACTCAGCCCTCGACATCATGCTCGAAAAAGATGAAACCGTCTTGATGTTCGGCGAAGATGTTGGCTACTTCGGCGGCGTCTTCCGAGTAAGTGATGGCTTACAAGAGAAACACGGAGTCCACCGCGTATTCGATTCACCATTGGCAGAAGGTGGCTTGGCCGCAATCGCATTCGGTATGGGACTCAACGGATTGCGGCCCATTGTCGAAATCCAATTCTCTGACTACATCTTCCCTGCATACGACCAAATCGTCAATGAAATCGCAAAATTACGACACCGCTCAGGTGGTGAATTTTGGACCCCTGTGGTAGTCAGAACGCCGGCGGGAGGAGGCATCAAGGGAGGCCATCACCATTCTCAATCTCCGGAGTCACAATTCACCCATACGCCCGGGCTGAATGTCGTATATTGCTCGAATCCGTATAACGCAAAGGGGCTGCTAATCAGCGCTATCGAGTCGAACGACCCAATCATTTTCCTAGAGCCGAAAAGATGCTACCGCGGGCCATTTTACGGAGACCCTCACAATGTACCCACATGGAAGGACCACCCTGACGGTGAGGTGCCCGAGGAGTACTACAACATCCCATTGGGTGAGGCGCGTGTCGTCGAGGAAGGGAGCGATTGCACCGTCATCTCTTGGGGTGCGATGGTCCATGTCGCTGAGCAAGGCATCAGGGATTCAGGGATTTCCTGCGACCTGATTGACCTGCAATCTCTAGTTCCATGGGACCGCGATACTGTCGTCAAATCAGTCGAAAAAACTGGGCGCTGTGTCATCGTTCATGAGGCGCCCAAAACTAGCGGATTTGGTGCTGAAATGGTTGCTAGCGTTCAAGAAAGGTGCTTTTATTCTCTTGAGAGCCGAATCGAAAGGGTCACGGGCTGGGACACGCCGTTCCCTCACAGCACGGAGTGGGACTACATGCCGAGCCCGCAAAGAATCGCAGATGCAATCAAGCGCACGATGGAGGGATGAAGATGGGGATTTATGGCTTCAGACTACCCGATATCGGTGAAGGTGTCGTCGAGGGCGAAGTGGTCGCCTGGCACATTGAGGTTGGAGCCTCAGTCACCGAGGATGACCCGCTGGTCGACGTGATGACCGACAAGGCGAATGTCACTATTCCGAGTCCTGTGACTGGAACTGTGACAAAGACTGTTGGTGCGCCGGGCGACATTATCGCTGTGGGTTCGGTCTGCATAGAGTTCGAAGTCGAGGGAGATGGCAACGCAGTCTCCGGTGACGACAGACAGACCCCGGAGCCAGAACCTGAGCCTGAGCCTGAGCCCGAACTAGCGGCAGAAGAAGAAAACCGATACTGCGAATACTGTTACACAAGTCATGGATCATGGGATTACACAGGTGAGAGTACTTCAGACGGTGAAGATATTTTGACTTGCGAACTTTGCAGCCACTCTTCAGTTCCCAGTCAGGAAGCACCCGCCAAGGTTGAGCCCTCGGTAGCACCTGAACCAGCTTCTGCATCCTCAACACCAGTCTCCCGTACAGGTAGGCCGCTCGCTTCACCAGCAGTTCGCAGGCGAGCGAAGGAGGAGGGCGTCTCACTCAACGATGTTCAAGGAACAGGCCCCGCAGGTCGAATATCGCACGATGATTTGGAAGCACATCTGACCGCACCAGCCACAGTCGGCGGCGTGCCGATTTCACGCGCTGGAGTCGAACAGACCGGCACCACCGAAGTGCCGGTCATCGGACTTCGACGCAAGATAGCAGAACAGATGACAAAATCATACACTACAATACCCCACTTCTCTTTCTTTGAGGAGGTCGATGTGACCGACCTTGAGGCGCTCCGACAATGGATGAACTCGAACCGGACAGAAGACCAGCCGAAGTTGACCTACTTGCCTTTCATCATGCAAGCGCTGGTGAAACTGTTCCAGTCGGGACATGCTGGCTGCAACGCCACCTACGACGACTCAGCAGAAATCGTCACTCTGCACGGCGGGGTCAATATCGGCGTCGCCACCACCACCGACCGCGGTCTCTATGTCCCAGTTGTGAAACATGTCGAAGCGAAGACAATCTGGGAGACTGGCGCTGAACTGAATCGGGTTGCAGGGTCGGCTCGAGACGGCACTGCAGGACTCGACGACCTTTCCGGCTCGACCTTCACAATCACCAGTCTTGGACGAGATGGCGGGATTGGCGCTACACCCATCATCAACCATCCCGAGGTGGGAATTTTGGGAGTTCACAAGGCGATTGACAGACCGATGGTAGTCGACGGCAGAATCACAATCCGAAGGATGATGAATCTCTCTTCCTCATGGGACCACAGAGTGGTCGACGGTGCAGATGGTGCCGCCTTAGTCAACGGGTTGAGGCAGATGTTGGAGCATCCGATCTCCATCCTTTGAGGTGAAAAAAATGGAGAGAATCACCTGCCAGGTGCTTGTGGTTGGGGCCGGCCCCGGCGGCTATGTCGCGGCAATTCGGGCTGGCCAACTCGGCCTTGACACAGTAATCGTCGAAGGTGACAAAGCGGGTGGAACCTGCTTGATTCGCGGCTGCATTCCCTCAAAAGCAATCATCCATGCAGCCGAGCGTTTTGAGACTCTTCGCGTACATCAGGAAGGCCACATGGGACTCTCCATCACCGGAGATATCGGGGTGGATATGCCCGCGCTAGTCGGCTGGAAGGATGCCATCGTCGGGAAGTTGAACAAAGGAGTCGAGGCGCTGCTGAAAGGTGCCGGCGTCAGGCTGGTCAAAGGGTGGGCGTCGTTCGTCGACGGGAAAACTTGCGATGTCACCGATTCTGACGGGAAAAAAGTAGCCTATATCTCGACTGAAAATGTCATTCTGGCAACCGGCTCTGCGCCGATTGAACTGCCCTTCATGCCTTACGACGAAACCCATGTTCTCTCCTCCACTGGCGCCCTCGACCTAGACACCCTGCCCGAAAGGGTCGCAATCATCGGTGGCGGCTACATCGGCCTAGAGTTGGGCTGCGCGCTGCGGAAGTTGGGGTCAGAAGTGACAGTAATCGAAGGGCTTGACAGCGTGATGGCCATATTCGACAAAGAACTTCGACGGCCATTGGAGCGCTGGCTCAAGAAAAACAAGGTAAAAATTCACCTCAATGCGATGGCACAAGGTGCCGAGGTCACGGACTCAGGGGTAGAACTTTCTTGGAAGGATTCGAGTGGTGAGGTTGTCAGCGAATCCTTCGACCGTGTTTTGGTAACCGTTGGACGCAAAGCAAACATCAGCGGGTGGGGGCTTGAGGAGACCGGCGTCAAGATGGATGAGTCCGGCCGATTCGTTGCAGTCGATTCACAATGTCAAACCAATATGCGAGGCATATTTGCAATCGGTGATTTGGTCGGCGAGCCACTACTCGCCCACAAGGCGAGTGCACAAGGTGAAATGGTCGCAGAGATAATTGCGGGCAAGAAGCGAGAATTCGACCCTGTAGCAATACCAGCAATCGTATTCACAGAGCCCGAGATAGTCTGTGTCGGATTGAGTCCAGATGAGGCTGAGGCTGAAGGAGAGACCATCATCACAGGTAAATTCCCACTCGCAGCAAACGGCAGGGCACTTACTTTGGAGGCGGAGAAGACCGGCGGATTCGTGCGGGTGGTAGCGAGGGAGTCGGACCATGTGATTCTCGGAATTCAAGCAGTTGGCAGCCATGTGGCAGAATTGTCTGGAGAGTTCGTCTTAGCACTTGAGATGGGAACTGTCCTCGAAGATGTGGCGAGCACAATCCACGCTCATCCGACAATGACCGAATCATTCCACGAGGCGGTCCTCAAAACGCTAGGACATGCAATTCACACAAAATGAGTCATAATCTCACCCATAGAGGTCTTGAAGTCGAAGCCACAGTGCGACCACAAGAGGGAATGGAATGCGACAGTTCACAGTGTTGCGTGCCGGTGTAGTCGACCACGCAGTAGTTGCTGAGGAGATGCGGCGACTACAGCAGTTGAGGATTTCAAATTCCATACCAGATACACTCATTCTAGTTGAGCACCCAGAGGTTGTGACTGTCGGACCTAAGGCTCGCAGCGACGGTGTAGAGGTTGGGCCAGAATACGCAACCTCACCTATAGACCGGGGTGGTGGGATTACTTGGCACGGCCCGGGACAGTTGACAGTATACCCTATCTTCCACTGGAATCTTGAGGGTGAAGAGAATGTTAAATCGATTACCAACCTACTGGAAGGGTGGATAATCGAAGCGCTCCGACCACTCGGAATCAGCGGTGAGCGAGACTCACGGATGCAGGGTGTTTGGCTGCGAGGGAACAAGGTGGCTAGTGTGGGCCTGCAATTCCTCAAATGGGTCAGCCGGCACGGCTTCACAATCAATTACAATACACCACCCGGAAGAGTGGAAGGATTAGATGGATGTGGGCTAGAACCGGGCACAACGACTTCACTCGCCGCCTTAGGTGAGGAAGGGCTTACTCGGGAAATGTTGGAGGCACTGCTGTTGGGCACTGCACCTACAAGTTTGTCGAGAACTCTCTCGAAAATTAGTTCTGTGAGCGAGCCGCCTTGGATTAATTTCGATGACAAGGTTTGAGAACAACCACCGCCGAGATGGTTCCATGATGAGATCAGGCAACCCCTTCTTGAAAGAGAATTCATTCGCAGCCGAAGGATTTCACGACTCCCGCGACCAGATGTCACTTGAGGGTGTAGCCAACAAGACTCTGATGTTGCTCGGCCTGTGTGTGGTCGTATCGTTCCTCTCTTGGACGACCATGTTGACAAATCCGGGCCTCGGATACATCCTCTTCTTTGTGGGCCTCCTCGGTAGTCTCGCGGCAGTAATCGCGATGGTGTTTCTAGACAAAAAATACGCAGTTTACATCGCTCCTGTCTACGCAGTACTTGAGGGACTATTTCTCGGCCCACTGTCAGGAATGTTCGAACTGATTTACCCCGGAATAATCATTCAGGCGATTTCACTTACATTCGGAATCTTCCTCATCATGCTAGTCATTTACAGGTTGAGAATCATTAAACCAACGAAAAATCTTGCAATTGGGCTTTCTGCAGCAATCGGAGCAATCATGCTGATTTATGTTGTATCATTCTTACTCGCAATGTTCTCACCGTTCCAGATTCCATACATCCATGGGAACGGCATAATTGGAATTGGATTTTCTCTTGTGGTAATTGGGGTTGCCGCGTTAACCTTCGTATTCGACTTTGATTTCATTGAAAATGGAGTCGACAGAGGCGCTCCGAAACATCTCGAATGGTACGCTGCATTCGGATTGATGGTGACATTGATTTGGCTTTATATCGAAATCTTGAGGCTACTCTCAAAACTTCGGTCAAGATGAGAGACCGATGCAAAGATGACCCTTCACCCTATCCACTTTTCCAATGGATGAATGGGAGCACCCACTTTCGCCGAACCTTGGTGGCAAGACTGCCGGCTCAGAACTTCCGCCAATTGACTATCTTGAATGGTACGAGCCGCGACTACAGGCCGGCATCAAACACGACCTGACTCAATCGGGCTTCCAATACCCGTGGAATTGGGATGAACTGCTTTCGGAAAACCCGCCGAAGAACCTCTCCAACCCGTTCACTGACCCACCTCTCGACCCCTTCTCCATGATCGCAGAGCGTGAGGGTGTTTCCCCCAACCAAGTTGCTGGTGGCCATGGTGTTTCGCAGAGCCTTCTGTTTGCTCTATTGGCCGTTCTTAATCCGGACAAGCCTCGGAGGGTCGCGGTAGAGATGCCATCCTATGCCCCGGTTTCTCAGTTTCCTCGCGCACTCGGGTGTGAGGTTTTGCCGTTTTGGCGTGGACCAGCGGGGGGCGCGACTGGAAATGGTGACGAGGCGAATTTCGATGGCCGTGAGGAATCACCTTGGAGGTTGGACCGAGCTGGTATTGAGAAAATATTACCACAGGTTGGCGCATTGATTACTACTCCGATGTTGAACCCGTCCGGACGGATGATAGATGCTGATGACCAACAATGGTTGGCTGACATCTGCGCATCGCAAAATGTTGGAATCGTCTCTGATGAAGTCTACATCGATTCTGCGCGCGGAACTGAACATCACAGACCCATGTTCCGCTATGGTGACCATTGTGTCAGCGTGAATTCGGTCACCAAATGCTACGGGCTCGGCTCACTTCGTTTGGGCTGGGTTATCGGCTCGGAGGAGAAAATCGTCACCGCCCGACGGGCGATGCACACTATGCAGGGTATGTTGGCGACCCCTTCGCTACGGCTCGCAGAGATGATTTGGCCGCGCATCGACGAGCCGCTTCGATTGATGGTTGAACGGCGCGAGACGAATCTACCGCTGCTCCTCAAAGTACTCGAATCACATGACATCGCATGGACTCCCCCCCCGACTGGAATCTTCGGTTGCCTACAACTTCCAAATGGCTGGTCGGCTCTCGACGCCATCGAACAATTCGCCGACCCGCTCGGTCTGCTCGTAACTCCCTGCGCCATGTTCGCACCACAACTCGACGGCTACATCAGAATCGCTTGGGGCGACGAACCGTCGTCATTCGCTGAATCGATGATTGCCTTCGATTCATTCTTGTCGAAATTGAAGTGAAATTTGGTCACCATCAACCGATTCAATCTTGACCAATTTAGAGTGGAATTCCGGTCAACCTCGACCGATTCATTGCACCCAACAACAAAAATCGATTTGCGAGATTTGAAGTGAGAGCAGCCACTCCAGTAGGATATGCCTTCGGCAGTATTGGCGATTACTGGCGCATCTGGAGCGCGTTATGGGGTTCGTCTTCTTGAGGCCCTTTCCGAGGCCGGGTGGGAAGTCCACTTGATAATCACGCGAGAGGGGCGAATCAACCTTCAAATCGAGTGTGAAGTTTCGGCGGAAGAGTTGGCGGCTACCCATGGCGCACTGCTTGAGAATAACGAAAACCTCGCTGCAAAGGCGGCATCCGGTTCAGCAAAATTCGACGCATACATCATCTGTCCAGCGTCTGGAACTACTATTGGAAAACTGGCAAACGGAATCACCGACAATCTGGTCACTCGCTCCGGAATGGTCGCCCTCAAAGAACGCAGAAAACTCATCGTGGTCCCACGCGAGACTCCATTCGCAACTGTCCAGTTGGAAAATATGACGAAACTCTCACAATTCGGTGTCGTAGTTTTGCCAGCAAATCCAGGCTATTACCACAAACCGCAAACCATCGCTGATCTTGTCGATTTCGTCGTAGCAAGAATCCTCGACCAGTTGGATGTCGAACATTCACTCGGTAGCCGATGGACCGGCAAAGAGATTACTGATATTGAGTCAGTCAATCCCGACTTCACCCCTTGATTGGCTGATAGCCACCGTGCACCTACTGCGGTTGGGTTGATGAAGGGGCGAGAACCACGGCTGGGTTGAGTGGCATGAATTTTGAAGAGTTCACAGCAGCGGAGTTGACTGATGCGCTCAAAGCAGCAGGTCTTCCAGTCAGCGGAAACAAGGCGGCGAAATCTGCTCGATTGGTCGCCGCAGGAGTAACGCCTGATTCACTCAACGACCAACAGACCGAGGCTGCTGTCATTGATGCGGACCTTGTCTCTGCAGAGTCAGAGGATTCGGCAGGCTTCGCGGCACGCCTTCTCAACTCACGTGAAGTCGCCGGCCGAAGCATCCCCTTCTTTGGCGCAATCATTGTTGCAATTGTCATGTTGAGTGCGACGACTGTCGTGCTCATCGCCGGCCCTCTCGTCATGGATTTAATCCGCGGCGAGCCGGAATACCACCTCATCGATTTCGACCCCTCTGAGGCGCGTGACAGGGCAGAACACCTCGTCAGTTTGGGACACCCGGAATGGAAGGGCCGAATGTCAGGCTCTTACGAAGAGCTGATGACGGCAGAATCCAACAAAGCGAATTTCACCGAATACGGACTCTCATCGACTCTCGAAGAGTTCGAAGTTCCGATGTTTGAGATACAAGCAGAACCGCGTCTCTACTATTGCATTCCGGGCACCTATCCCGCTGGAGTCCCGGTCAACATCGTTCCGTGTGGACCGCAAGACTTCAACCGAGTCGACAAGGAATTCGACCACAGAATCGACTTCGTGATTCAGGGGTACAGTGGAACCGCCTCCTACGGTTTTGGTGACGGGCTCCAACTGGTCAACCTCTCCAACGGCACTGATGACGCACTCTGGGCCGAGGCCTCCGGAGAAGTGGGGGTGGTCTGGTCTTCCGCCGGAGTTGGCAGCAACACAGACATCTACGCCAAAGCGATCGGCAACGACCTGCGAGCGCTGTTCCTCGTCAACGTAAAGAGCAACTGCGGAAAGGTGGAGGCAGACGATTGCGTTCCAATCTTCAAGACGGTTGACATCGAAGGGCTGATGGGCCAAACTGGCGGGAATCTACCCGACACGATTCCCTTCATTCAACTCTCAAAGAACACCGGTGAGGAGTTGCAAGAGGTCTTCGACCAACAGGACAGCAACAATGCTAGATTGGGATTGGACATAGATGTAGACAATCAGGGCACTCGCCCCGTGCGGGTGCCGTGTGGAATCCTCGAAGGCAAGGATGACAAGGTCATCATGTTCGGTGGCCACCACGACACAGTCTACAACGGCCCGGGTGCAATCGACGACACCACAGGAACCGCGACCGTACTCGAACTTGCGAGGCAATTTGCACTTTTGGCACAGGTTTTGGGGCAGCCCGACCACACCATGAAATTCTGCACTTGGGGTGGCGAGGAAGAGGGGCTTCACGGCTCGAAGGCTTGGGTCGCAAAGCACGCTGAGGAGTTGCGAGAGAATCTCATCATCTACATCAATCTCGACATGAATCATGTGGACGCCGACCCCGAGCGAGGCAATGGGCTGACCCTCTTTGGCAACTATCAGAGCGATGTCGACCACATCGAGCGCATCACTGAGAAATTCAAGGCGGAGAGGTCCGATCTTGCAAGCAAGTACTCAATCACAATCCGAACTTTGGATGGCCCGAAGAACAGTGAGACGGGTATGCCGTACAACAGTGACCACGGTCCGTTCGTTTACGACCTTCCCGAAGACGAGAACGACAGCCCCGGCCGCGTGTTGGTTTGCTACGGCTCAGGGAGTTGGGAATATCACACCTACATGGACAACATGGACCGGTTCAATGAGGAGAGTCTGGCAGTCTCGGCCATCATCTACGGCACCTATGCGAGATATCTCGCGTGGGGCGAAAAGTGACCCACAGCCACCATTTGGGGCTGAATCGCAATAGAAGGAGTGATAATGGTTCCCGTTTCCGGCAAATTCGATGAACACCAAGCGAGCACACGCTAGCCACATCCTAATTCCCTCCAAGTCTCAGGCCTCCCAATTGACCGAGAAGATCCAAAACTCTCGCAAGCCTCTCAAGGAATTTCAGAAGATGGCGCGCAAGCACTCGACCTGCCCCTCAAGCCAGAAGGGAGGGGATTTGGGGTGGTTCCACGACAAGCAGATGGTGAAGGAGTTCTCCGATGCAGTCTGGACTCAAGAAATCAAGACGGTTGGGTCGTTCATCAAGTCCGGGTTCGGCTACCACATCATCTTCGTGCACGAGCGCGATGAATGAGTGGGTAGCGTCTGAGGCGGCCCACTGCAAGCCCATTCATTCACCGATTTTGAATCAAAGGGTCTTACACACTAGCCCTTTGTTTCACCGTTAAACAGATTGAATCAACTTTCATTCCAAATAGTGTCTGAATCATATACTTCAGAAGCACCCATTACTTCAGGTGGTTTCTTCTTACGATTAACAACCAACACTACGGCCATTAACAAAAAGGCGGCAGCTAATACATAGAGAGCAGTGTCAGTCACATTGATTTCAAGGTCTGCAGGAATACTTACTGTTGGGTCATCGGGGTCAGCATCAGAATTATCTCCTACGCCATCACCATCAGTATCAGTATTTTCTTCTGGGTCTTGAGGGAAGGCATCAGAATTGTTTCCGACTCCGTCATTATCGTCATCGTGTGTCTCATTTGCATCTTGAGGGAATGCATCAGAATTATTTCCGACTCCATCATTATCATCATCGTGTGTCTCATTTGCATCTTGGGGGAAGGCATCGGAATTGTTCCCCACCCCATCACCATCGTCATCGTGTGTCTCATTTGCATCGTAAGGGAATGGGTCTTCTGAATCAGGAATCCCATCCCTATCAGTATCAGTTGGAGGCCATTCAATAATTTCCATTCCAATAATTACTACTTCATCTAACGGGAGGCCTCCAGCACCTGTTTGAACTTGACTAATGTAGTCAATATCTTCGTACCCTACAACCACATTTCCAAATACCGAATGCTTATCGTTGAGCCAGGAAGGGGTACTATCCTTGTCTACAATGTAGAATTGACTGCCGCCAGTATTAGCCCCAGAATTAGCCATGGCAAGTGAATAAGGAATATGTGTTAAATCATCATGAAACTCATCTGGCATTGTCCAAGTGGTGGGGTCGTTTGGATCACCTTGCCCATACCATATTGCAGAGTATCCTCCTGTACCAGCCAAACTTGAAGAATTTAGAGGCGAAAGCCCATATGAAATATCACCACCTTGGATTCCAAAATTATCAATCACTCGGTGAAATACAGTGCCATTATACATGCCATTATTTACGTGTGTTCTAAAAGATGCAACCGTTTTCGGGGCGTATTTTGGAAGCAGTTCAAGAATAAAAGACCCCTGTAAAGGAGGTGTAGCACCGGACATTGTTCCATTCGCTATTCCATAATCTGCTTCTACATAAATTGCATGAGGAGTTATTTTTAAAATCTCTGACATTGCTTTTTCTAAATTATTTTTTGATCGAGAAGCAATGCATATTTTAACTCCTTCTTTTGCCAGTTGAATAGCACATGCTTTACCAATTCCACGACTGCCACCAGTGATGATCGCAACTTTATTTTTAATGCCAAGTTCCATTTGTTATCTCCTCGTGTATGATTTATTTTTTGAATATGTGATGATAATAGATATAACATTTATTTTTATTTAAGTGCAGTGCAGTGCAGCGTATATATAAAATTTATTTCCTATAGGAGTGTATGAAAAAAATTCTACATTATCAAGTGTATGAAGGATGGATTGTTTCTGTTGCAGGCTGTTTCCTAGGTTTTATGGTAGCAGCTTTATTTTTTTATGGATTTGGAACCATTTTTAATTCTCTTCGTGAAGAATTTGGCTGGAGCGCAGCAGCTACTGCTGTTGCATTTTCAATTCGTTCAGAATCTCAAAGTGTTATTGCTCCAATTGTAGGATTTGCTTTTGATAGATACGATGCTCGAAAAATATTAATAGGAGGAATCT
>Ga0209403_10000494_pt1 | contig 58310 bp, 55 predicted proteins | sample ArcticOcean_MG_C_8_FD_187440 | JGI IMG/M metagenome (GOLD analysis project Ga0209403, IMG submission 187440) | Marine microbial communities from western Arctic Ocean - ArcticOcean_MG_CB11_86 (SPAdes) (version 2) | ecosystem: Environmental > Aquatic > Marine > Oceanic | place: Arctic Ocean... | reverse complement strand
GGAGTCTGAGCCCGAACCTGAGCCGGAGTCTGAATCCGAGCCGGAGCCGGAGCCGGAACCTGCACCCCCGAAGCGGGTGTTCTCGTCGAGTGGTTCGGCAACGCCGCCGCGTCGTGTCGCCGAGGTGGCACCCGAGACGGCATCGGCACCCGAGACGGCATCGGCGGCCTCCGCCGACGAGCCGAGCATCCCGGATCCAGCCGCCAGGGTCGAAGCCCCCGGCGACGTCCACCTGCCTCCACCCGGGGTCACGCCTCCATTGTCCAAGGAGGGCAAGCCGATCCCGCCGCCCCCCGGTGGCAAGCCGATCCCGCCGCCCCCCGGCGTCCCTCGCCGTTCCCCGGGAGCACCGGGCGACGGTCCCTCGGGTCGTCGGACCGTTCCTCCCCCCGGCGGTCGTCCTGGTGGTCCCGGTGGTCCCGGCGGTGGTCCCGGCGGTGGTCCCGGCGGTCGTCCCGGCGGTCCCGGCGGTCGTCCCGGCGGTCCCGGCGGTCGTCCCGGTGGTCCCGGCGGTCGGCGTCCCCCCCGGCGAGGTGGACGGCGTCGTCGCCGACGCGAAGAGCTTCAACCCATGGACATGCCGGCCTACACGCCCGAGGACGCCCCAGTCCCTGAGGGCGAGGTCGTGATCGAACGCTCCTCCACCGCACAGGACCTCGGCCCGAAGTTGAACCGGACATCTGCGGACGTCGTCCGGTTCCTCATGCAGCAGGGCGAGATGGTCACGGCGACCCAGTCGCTCTCCGACGACATGATCGAACTCTTCGTCGCCGAGATCCATGCCGAGGTCCGGCTCGTCGACCCCGGTGAGGAGCAGGAGATCGAACTGCTGGCCCTGCTCGAGGTCGCCGAGGAGGAATACGAGGACTCACCGATCCGGCCGCCGATCGTGACCGTGATGGGCCACGTCGACCACGGCAAGACGACCCTGCTCGACAGGATTCGCGACGCGAACGTGGTTGACGGTGAGGCCGGCGGCATCACCCAGCACATCGGCGCCTACCAGATCGAGAAGGACGGAAGGTTCGTCACGTTCATCGACACCCCCGGCCACGCCGCCTTCACCGCCATGCGTGCCCGGGGTGCCGTCGCCACCGACATCGTGGTGCTGGTCGTCGCAGCGGATGACGGTGTGATGCCACAGACCATCGAGGCGATCGACCATGCACGGGCGGCCGATGTTCCAATCGTGGTGGCCATCAACAAGATCGACCGCGACAATGCCGATCCGCAGCGAGTGCTCACGCAACTGGCCGAGCGCGAGCTCGTTCCCGAGGCATGGGGCGGCGACACGGTCACCGTCGAAGTGTCCGCCCTCCAGGGTCTGGGTGTCGACGACCTGATCGAGAACCTGAGCGCCATCGCCGAGGTCGAGGACCTTCGAGCCGAACCGGACGGCCGTGCGCAGGGCGTCGTGCTCGAGTCACACCTCGACGTCGGTCGCGGCTCGGTGGCAACGATCCTCGTGCAGTCCGGAACGCTCCGGGTCGGTGACCCGCTGGTGGCCGGTGCGGCCTGGGGTCGCGTCCGGGCACTCATCGACGACCAGGGCCGACAGGTCAAGGAGGCCGGTCCGTCGACACCCGTCGAGGTGCTGGGACTCTCCGATGTCGCCGAGGCGGGCGACCGGTTCGTGGTGGCCCCCAGCGAGAAGGTTGCCGGCCGCGTCGCCGAGAAGCGCTCGCACTACAAGCGCCAGGCCAATATCGGACGTGACGCCCATGCACTCTCCGGTGGTGCCCGCCTGGAGGACGTCTTCGAACAGATCCAGAGGGGGGAGGCCGCCAGGCTGAACCTGGTGGTCAAGACCGATGTCAACGGTTCCCTCGAGGCGGTCTGCGACAGCCTCCGTCGACTCGAACGCGACGACGTCAAGTTGGCCTTCGTGCACCGGGCGGTTGGTGGGATCACCGAGAACGACATCCAGTTGGCCGGAGCCTCGAACGCCACGATCATCGGCTTCAACGTGCGGCCCGACCGCAAGGCCCGCGAGTTCGCCGAGGCCGAGCAGGTCGAGATCCGTACCTATGAGGTCATCTACCAACTGCTCGACGACATCGAGTCCGCCATGCTCGGCATGCTGGCTCCCGAGATCGAGGAGGTCGTGACCGGCGATGCCGAGGTCCGAGAGATCTTCTCGGTCCCGAAGATCGGCAAGATCGCGGGCTGTCACGTCCAGAACGGCACCATCACCCGGGGCAGCAAGGTCCGTTTCCTGCGCGAGGGCACCATCATCTGGAAGGGCGAGATCAAGTCGCTCCGACGCTTCAAGGACGACGTCCGCGAGGTGCAGTCCGGCTTCGAGTGCGGCATCGGGCTCTCCGACTTCCAGGACCTCAAGGACGGCGACGTCATCGAGACATACGACGAGCGGGAGATCGCCCGCACGTAGCGGACCATGGCACGCAGCCGGCAACGCAGCAGTGGAGCCCCACGTGGGTTCGACCGCACCGACCGCCTCAACGAACTCCTCACCAGGATCCTCGCCGAGGAACTCGAGTACATCGACGACGTGCGACTCGACCTGGTGACAATCATGGGGGTCGCCACCGACCGTGACCTCAGCCAGGCGAAGGTCTACGTGACGGGTGGAGCGGCTGACGACGAGGTGCTCGAGGCCCTCGGGGAGCATCGGTCCCGCCTCCAGCGGGCCATCGCCGATCGTGCCCGCCTCCGGAGGACCCCTCCGCTCGTGTTCAGGGTCGACGAGGCTGCCCGGTCGGCGGAACGGATCGAGGACATCCTCCGCGGACTCCAGGACGAGGATGGCTGATCGGCCCCGGGGCCCCGACGGCATCGTCGTCGTCGACAAGCCTGCGGGCTGGACCAGCCACGACGTCGTGGCTCGGTCGCGCAAGGTGCTCGACACCCGCAAGGTCGGCCACTCGGGCACTCTCGACCCCGATGCGACCGGCGTGCTGGTCCTCGGCGTCGGACGGGCAACCCGGTTGCTCCGGTACCTGACGCTCCTCCCCAAGCGCTACACGGCCACCATCGTGCTCGGGACCGAGACGACGACGCTCGATGCTGCAGGCGAGGTGACGGCGGTGCACGACATGTCGGGCGTCGTGCAGGACGACGTTTGGCGCGCCGCACGGCAGTTGACCGGAGACATCGAACAGGTGCCTCCGATGTTCTCCGCGGTGAAGGTGGGAGGCCGCAGGTTGCACGAGATCGCCCGGGAGGGCGGCGAGGTCGAGCGGGCCCCGCGCCCGGTCACCGTCCACCGCTTCGACGTGACGCCGACCGCGGACCCCCAGATCTGGAAGGCGGACGTCGAGTGCTCGTCGGGCACCTACGTCCGGACGCTGGCCGCCGACCTCGGCACGTCTCTCGGCGGTGGCGCCCACCTGACAGGACTGCGACGGCTGTCGGTCGGCTCGTTCACGATCGACGGAGCCCGATCGATGGATTCGCCGGAGCTGCTGCCGCCGGCAGCCGGCGTCCGCCACCTGGCAGGCCTCGTCGTCGACGCCGAACTCGCCGTCGATGTCGGATACGGGAAGGTGCTCGACCGCCAACGCCTGGGCACAGAGGGCGATGGACCGTGGGCCGTGCATGATGCCGACGGCATCCTGCTGGCCGTCTACGAGCCGTACGAGGACCGCACCAAGCCGGCCGTGGTCCTCGTCGGCTGAGCGGGCGCCGCCGGGTGGGCGACCCCCACCACCCCGGTCGGTAGCGTGGGCGCGGTGGAGACCCGCCGAACGCTGATGCCCGATGACCCGACCTCGCCGGGGTCGGTGGTCACCATCGGGGCCTATGACGGCGTGCACCGTGGCCATCGCCAGATCATCGCCGAGGTGTGCCGCATCGCCGGCGAACGCGGGCTGCGATCGGCGGTCGTCACTTTCGACCGGCATCCGGCATCGGTCGTGCGCCCCGAGTCGGCGCCGCTGCTGCTGACGGACCTCGACCAGAAGCTCGAGCAACTGTCGACCACGGGTGTCGACACAACCGTCGTGGTCCCGTTCGACGATGCACGGGCACTCGAGACCGCCGAGGACTTCGTCACCGAGGTCCTGATCGACTGCCTGGGGGTGAAGGTCGTCGTCGTCGGCGAGGACTTCCACTTCGGCTACCAGCGGCTCGGCAACGTCGCGCTTCTGCGCTCGATGGGGGAGGTACACGGCTTCGAGGTTCTGGGCCTGAGGCTCGTGGGCCTCGACGGCATGCCGGCCCGCGACCACGAGCAGGTCTCGTCCACGTTCATTCGCAGGGCCCTGGCCCGGGGAGACCTGAGGCGGGCGAACGCCATGCTGGGCCGCCCGTACGAGGTCCGGGGGAAGGTCGACCGGGGTGACCGCCGCGGTCGGGAACTCGGCTTTCCCACGGCCAACGTCCGTGTCGACCGCTCGGTCCTGCTCCCTGAGGACGGTGTGTTTGCCGGGTGGTTCGAGCGTGCGGACGGTTCGGTCCACGCCGCAGCGATCTCGCTCGGCACGCGGCCGCACTTCTACGATGACGACGACCGACTCCTCGAGGCGTACCTCCTGGACTTCGACGGTGACCTCTACGGTGAGCCCGTGCGGGTGCGCGTCGTGGAACTGCTGCGACCGCAGCAGGTGTTCGCAGGCCTCGACGACCTCGTGGAGCAGCTCCACCGGGATGTCGACGCCGCACGCACCGCCCTGGCCTGATCCGTGGATCCCGCCGACGTCATCCTGTTGCTGGCCGGCGGACTGGTGGCCGGCACGGTGAACACCATGGCCGGGGGTGGTTCGCTGCTGACCGTGCCACTGCTCGTCATGGCGGGTGTGCCGGGCAACGTGGCGAACGGTTCGAATCGGGTGGGGATCCTTGCGTCCACCACCATGGCGGCGGTGTCGTTCCGGCGTCTGGGCGTGTCAGGGGTGTCGCGGATGTTGCCGGTCCTCCTTCCAGTCGTCGCCGGCTCCCTGACCGGGTCGATCCTCGTCTCCCGCCTGGCGGACGAGACGTTCGAGCGTGCGTTCGGGATCCTGATGGTCCCGTTGTTGCTGCTCGCCCTGCGGCCACCGAAGGTGCCGCGTGCAGCAGAAGGCCCTGCGGCCTGGCCCATCCCGGTCACGGCCATGGTGTTCTTCCTCGTGGGCTGTTACGGAGGCGCCTTCCAGGCGGGGATCGGCCTGCTGCTGGTGTTGGCCTTGTCCCGGTCGGGACTCGACCTGGTGGTCGCCAACAACATCAAGGTGGTGGTGATCCTCGTCGTCACCCTCGCGGCGCTGCCCGTGTTCATCGTGGGCGGTCGTGTCGACTGGGGCCCCGCCCTCGTCCTCGCCCTCGGCTTCGCCGCCGGTGGTGCCGTGGGGGCCCACATCACGGTCGGTGGCGGCGAACGGGTCGTGCGCCCGGTACTCGTCGTAGCCGTTCTCGGGCTCGCCGGACGCCTTCTCGGCCTCTGGTAGGGCGGACAGGCACTCCTCCGTGGCCCACCGCTAGGGTGATCGGGCCGGACACTCCGTCCGGCACCACAACAGAGTCCTCGGGGTTTGGGTGAAAGTCCCGACCGGCGGTGAGCCTCCGCCTCCTTCCACGAGTTCGGAAGGGTGGTACGTGGCGCAGTCCGCGAACCCCCGTCTCTTCCTTCGGGGCGGGTCGGGGGCCGATCAGGTGCGAATCCTGGGCCGACGGTCACAGTCCGGATGGGAGAGGACACGAGAAGCGACGCAACGGTGCCACGGCCCGCCGGGCCGGGGCGTCCGACCGTCCCTTCACTGCTCTCCCGTCGTGTCGCCCCGGGGCACGACCATTCGGGGAAGCAACAGATGTTCACCGGCATCGTTGAGGAGACGGGCATCGTGCGCGAGGCGCACGACAACGGCGACGGCCGACGCCTGGTCGTCGGCGCCGACGTCGTACTCGACGACGTGGCCATGGGTTCCTCCATCGCCGTCGACGGCTGCTGCCTCACCGTCACCGAGTTCGGTGCCGACGACCGGGGTGCCTGGTTCGCCGCCGATGCCGTACCCGAGACCATCGACCGCACGACCCTGGGCGGATCGGCGGAGGGTGACTCCGTGAACCTCGAGCGGCCGATGCCCGCCGATGGTCGCTTTGGAGGTCACATCGTCCAGGGACACGTCGACGCGGTGACCGAACTCGAGGCCGTCCACGAGCACCTCGACGGCTCCCGACGGCTCGCCTTCCGGCTTCCCGATGCCCTGTCGGGGCAGATCGTGGAGAAGGGCTCGGTGGCGCTCGACGGCATCAGCCTGACCGTCGCTGCGGTTGACGGCACCACGTTCGACATCGCCGTCGTTCCCCACACGCTCGAGGTCACGACGCTCGGCTGTCGGGTCGTCGGTGACCGGCTGAACGTGGAGGCCGACATCCTCGCTCGCTACGTGGCGGGTCTCGCCGCAGCCGGACGGCTGCCCGACGAGAGAACCGGTGGCCAGGGAGGGCACGACTGATGCCGTTCGCCCAGATTGATGCCGCCATCAAGGCGTTCGCCCGCGGGGAGTTCCTCGTGGTGGTCGACGACGAGGACCGCGAGAACGAGGGCGATCTCATCATCGCCGCCGACGCCATGACGTCCGAGAAGATGACGTTCATGATCCGCCAGACGAGTGGCGTGATCTGTGCCCCGATGTCCAAGGAGCGTGCCGACGACCTCGACCTGCCGCTGATGGTGGCCGACAACACCGAGTCGATGCGCACGGCGTTCACGGTCTCGGTGGACCTGATCGAGGGAACCACCACGGGGATCTCGGCCCACGACCGCTCACTCACCGTCAACGCCCTCGCCGACTCCGGTCGGGTTCGGGGCGAGTTCGCCCGACCCGGCCACGTCTTCCCGTTGCGTGCCAGTTCCGGCGGCGTGCTCAAGCGGGCCGGCCACACCGAGGCCGGCGTCGACCTGTGTGCCCTCGCGGACCGGGAGCTGGTGGGCGTGCTCTGCGAGATCGTGAACGACGACGGTTCCATGGCGCGCCTGCCCGAGTTGATCGAGTTCGCCGAGGAGCACGGCCTGCTCCTCATCTCGATCGCCGACCTGATCCGCTACCGGCGCAGGCACGAGAAGCTGGTCGAGCACTTCGCCTCGGCGCGCATTCCTACGAAGTACGGCGACTTCACCGCCCACGCCTACCGTTCCACGCTCGACGGCGACGAGCACGTCGCCTACGTGCTGGGAGACCTGAACTCCGTCGAGGCGCCCCTGGTGCGCGTGCACTCCGAGTGCCTCACCGGCGACCTCCTCGGTTCGGTCCGCTGCGACTGCGGGTCACAGCTCGATGCCGCCCTCGGGAAGGTGGGCGAGGAGGGTGTCGGCGTGATCGTCTACCTCCGTGGCCACGAGGGGCGGGGGATCGGGATCGGCCACAAGTTGCGCGCCTACGAACTCCAGGACGAGGGACTCGACACCGTCGACGCCAACCTCAGCCAGGGCCTGCCGGTCGACTCGCGCGAATACGGGGTGGGCGCCCAGATCCTCTCCGACCTGGGGCTCACACAGATGCGGCTCATGACCAACAACCCGGTCAAGTATGGGGGCCTCGAGGGGTACGGGCTCGAGATCGTCGGACGGGAGCCGCTGAGGACCACGCCCAACCCCGAGAACCTCCGCTACCTCGAAACCAAGCGCATGCGGATGGGCCACCTCCTCGACAACGAAGGCCACCAGGAGGCAACCCCGTGAGAGACCTCACGGTGGCGCTCGACGGCTCCGGGCTGCGGATTGGCATCGTCGCTGCCCGCTTCAACGACGCGGTGGTCGGCCAGATGCTCGACGGCACCCGTGCCAGGCTCCTGGCGCTGGGCGTGGCCGACGAGGACATCAGCTTCGCCTGGGTGGCGGGTGCGTTCGAGATCCCGTTGGCCGCTCGGGCGATGGCGACGTCCGGTGACGTCGATGCCGTGGTGTGCCTGGGTTGCGTGATCCGGGGCGAGACCCCGCACTTCGACTACGTGGCCGGCGAGGCAGCAGCAGGGATCCTCCGGGTCGGCCTCGACACCGATGTGCCGGCCGTCTTCGGTGTGCTCACCACCGACGACATGGCCCAGGCGGTCGAGCGGGCGGCGGTCGACAAGGGCGACAAGGGCGCCGACTGTGCAGACGCTGCCGTCGAACTGGTGCAGTTGCTGCGACGGCTTGGCTGACCCGGGCCGGGTCAGCCTGGGGGGTGCGCGACCACGGCGGCCACGTCCTGGCCGAACGAGAACTCCGCGAGGTTGCCGTCGGGGTCGGCGAGGGCGCAGATGTAGCCCACGGGTGGGCGTTTGTCGAAGTACCGCTAGCCTTGCCCCCTGAGGACGACCCGACCGGGTCGTCCGGGTCGGATCAGGAACCCTCCGGCCCGCCGAATGGCTTTCGACAACGCACAGCGTGTCAGGAGGCCGGGTCCGACACCCGAGGAATTCATGCCGACCAACCTGCCGCCCAAGGGCGACACGATCACCGAGCACAAGCTGCACGAGACCGACACCGGTTCTCCCGAAGTGCAGATCGCACTGCTCAGCGATCGCGTCACTCACCTTACCGAGCACCTGAAGGTCCACAAGAAGGACCATCACAGCCGGCGAGGCCTTTTGCAGATTGTGGGTCAGCGCCGACGGCTACTTGACTACGTCAAGGACAACGACGTGGAGCGCTATCGGGGGATCATCGCCAAGTTGGGGCTCCGGCGCTAGCGAAGCACCCGCATCGGACGACCCTCGGGCCGTCCACGACGCGTCGGGAACGTCATCGCCCGGTTCGACCGAACCAATGGGCTCACGGGACCACCGACAACCAGATCGACGACGCCGGATGGCCGGCGGCCGTCAGTGCCCGTTGCATGCCGCTCGGCCGCACACCCACGTGGTGGACGGTTCTCCGGGAGGTATCCGACGGGAAACTGGAGGCCGTCAGTTGTTCGTCGGAATTGAAAACGCCACGGGGGAGTGACCTTCGTGGCTCGAAACAAAACAAGGAAAAACATCCATGAATAACCCCCAGAGTGTCTCGCATACCTTCAGCGGGACCGACAAGACCGTCTCCTTCGAGACCGGTCGCCTCGCCGGCCTGGCCGGCGGTGCCGTGCTTGCACAGCTCGGCGACACCACCGTCCTCGTGACGGCCACCGGCGCCAAGTCGCCACGTCCGGGAGCGGACTTCTTCCCGCTCACGGTCGACATCGAAGAGCGCATGTATGCCGCGGGCAAGATCCCCGGTTCGTTCTTCCGTCGTGAGGGCCGTGCGCCCGAGTCGGCGGTCCTGACCTGCCGCCTCATCGACCGCCCGTTGCGGCCGATGTTCCCGGACGGGTACCGCAACGAGGTCCACATCGTCGGCACCGTCATGGGCGCCGACATGGAGAACCCCTATGACGTGCTGGCGCTCAACGCCGCCTCGGCCGCACTGCTGCTGTCGGGAATTCCGTTCGACGGTCCGGTCGGCGCAACCAGGATCGCCTGGTCTGCCGCCGGTGAGTGGATCGCCCACCCGACCTACGAAGAGGGCGCCGACTCGGCGTTCGAGATGGTCGTGGCCGGTCGGATCAACGACGACGGAGATGTCGCCGTGATGATGGTCGAGGCCGGTGGTACCGCTGCCACGTGGGATGTCTACGAAGCCGGAGCCCCCAAGGTCGACGAGGCCGTGCTGGCCGGTGGCCTCGAGTTCTCCAAGCAGTACATCCGCGAGGTCATCGAGCTCCAGCAGGAACTGGTGGCCCTGGTCGGCGCCCCGGAACAGATGTCCTACACGGTGACGACCGACTACAGCGACGAGGTCCTCGCCGCCGTTGACGCCGCCGGTCGTGAGCGGATCTCCGAGAGCCAGACCATCGCCGACAAGGCTGAGCGTGGCGAGGCCGAGGCGGGCGTCAAGGCCGCCCTGATCGAGGAGTTGGCTCCCCAGTTCGTCGATGTCGACGGCGCCGAGCAGCAGATCAAGGGTGCCATCCGGTCGATCACCAAGGCCGTGGTGCGCGAGCGGATCATCTCCGAAGGCATGCGCATCGACGGTCGTGGTCCGGGCGACCTCCGGGCTCTGTCGTCGGACGTCGGGGTCATCCCGACCGCCCACGGCTCGGGCCTGTTCCAGCGTGGCGAGACCCAGGTGCTGAACTTCACCACCCTGGGTACCGGCCGCATGGACCAGATGATCGACGGCATCGACCCGATCACCCGCAAGCGCTTCATGCACCACTACAACTTCCCGCCGTTCTCGACGGGCGAGACGGGATTCATGCGGGGCCCGAAGCGCCGTGAGATCGGCCATGGTGCCCTCGCCGAGCGGGCCCTGTTCCCGGTGGTGCCGAGTTTCGAGGAGTTCCCCTACACGCTGCGCCTCGTCTCCGAGGTGCTGTCGTCGAACGGTTCGACCTCGATGGGCTCGGTCTGCTCGTCGTCGCTGTCGATGATGGACGCCGGTGTGCCGATCAAGGCGCCGGTGGCCGGCATCGCCATGGGCCTCGTGTACCACGAGGGCCAGTACATGACGCTGACCGACATCCTCGGCATCGAGGACGCCTTCGGCGACATGGACTTCAAGGTGGCCGGCACGTCCGAGTTCGTGACGGCGCTCCAGCTCGACACCAAGATCGACGGCATCCCCGCCGATGTGCTGGCGAACGCCCTGAACCAGGCCAAGGAGGCCCGCCTGGCGATCCTCGAGGTCATGGCCGGCGCCATCGCCGAGCCTCGGCCCGAGGTCGGCGAGCACGCCCCGAAGATCAAGAGCTTCGAGATCCCGGTGGAGAAGATCGGCGAGGTCATCGGCCCGAAGGGCAAGATGATCAACACCATCCAGGCCGAGACCGGAGCCGACATCAGCGTCGACGATGACGGCATGGTCGGCATCGTTTCGGTCGCCTCGTCTGACATCGCCAAGGTCGAGGAGGCCACGCGCCAGATCATGCTGATCGTGGACCCGCCCACCGCCGAGGTCGGGGCGCTGTACACCGGCAAGGTGGTCAACATCACCAAGTTCGGTGCATTCGTCAACATCCTCCCGGGCCGTGATGGCCTGGTGCACATCTCGAAGCTCGGTGGCGGCAAGCGCATCGACAAGGTCGAGGACGTGCTCGAGTTGGGGCAGGAGATCGAGGTCGTGGTCGAGGACGTCGACCCCAACGGCAAGATCTCGCTCAAGCCCGTCGGTGATGCTCCCCAGCGTGAGAACAAGCGCGACGAGAAGCCCGCCGCCAAGCCTGATGAGGCTCCGGTAGCGGTGTCCGACGAGGACGAGGACGAGGACGACAACGTCGACAACGTCGACAACGTCGACAGCGACGACAGCGACGACAGCGACGACAGCGACGACAACGTCGACAACGACGACATCGTGGTCGCCGACGACTCCGACGACTCCGACGACTCCGACGACTCCGACGACTCCGACGACTCCGACGACTCCGACGACTCCAACCGTGTCGACGAGGTCGAGGCCAGCTTCGAGGATGCCTTCGCCTCCGAGCTCGAGGCCGTGCACGGTGAACTCGGCAACGCCGCACCCGCCCACCGTGGCGGCGGCGGCGGCGGTGGCCGTCGACGGGGACGCTGAGCGTCTTGAACGAGGGGGCCCGCACCGCGGGTCCGAACGTCGAGGCCGTGGACGCGGGGCAGCCTGCGCCCACGGTCCAGACGACACATCTCGACGACGGCCCGACCGTCGTGTCCGAGCGCTGGGAGGGAGCGCACTCGGTCTCGGTCGGTGTCTGGGTCGGCGTGGGGAGTCGGGACGAGCCAGCGGCTCGTGCCGGCGCATCCCACTTCCTCGAACACCTTCTGTTCAAGGGGACCGAGCGCCGCTCCGCTCGCTCCATCGCCGAACTGGTCGATGGCTCGGGCGGCGAGATGAACGCCGCCACAGGCAAGGAATTCACGGCGTTCTATGCCCGCCTTCCGGCCGGTGGCCAGGACCTGGCCGTCGACCTGCTGGGCGACGTGCTCTGTGGTCCCGCACTGCGAGCCGCCGACGTCGAGACCGAACGTCGGGTGATCCTCGAGGAGTTGCACCTCCAGGAAGACGATCCTTCCGACGTCGTGGCGTCGCTCCTCGACGAGGCGCTGTTTCCCGACCATGACCTCGGCCGCGAGGTACTCGGAACACGCAAGTCCGTGGAGGCGCTCGACCGGGACGGGATCGCCGCATTCCATGATCGCTGGTACCGGTCGCCGAACCTGGTGCTGGCCGCGGCCGGCATCGTCGACCACGATCTCCTGGTGGAGAGCGTCGCCGTTGCGTTCGCCGGTCGAGGCGGCGGGGAGGCGCCCAAGCGGTCTGCGCCTGAGGCGCTGCCGTGCGGTGATCGGACCCTGCGGCGTCCGACCGAGTCCGTGCACATGGCCTGGGGCTGGCGGTCGATCCACCGCCACGATCAGCGTCGTCGGGCGCTCGGCCTGGGCGTGCACGTCCTGGGTGGCGGCCTGTCGAGTCGGCTCTTCCAGGCCGTCAGGGAGGACCGTGGACTGGCCTACAGCGTCTTCGCCGGAGCGCACCTGTACAGCGATGCCGGGGCGCTGGGCGTCCACGCTGCGACCGAACCGGACCGGGCCGACGAACTCCGTCGGGTGGTCGAGGACGAGGTGTCGGCCGTTGCCGAGCACGGCATCACCGCCGACGAACTTGAGATCGCCCGCCGAGGCTTCGAAGGAGCACGGCTCCTGGGCCTCGAGGACTCCGGCAGCCGCATGACCAGGTTGGGCAACGGACAGAGCCTCTACGGGCGGGTCGAGTCGGTTGACGAGTTCGTGGCATCGCTGCGGGCGATCCGGCTGGACGAGGTCAACGCCGTGCTGGCCGAGGTGTTGGCACCTGCGGCCACGCTGGCCATGGTCGGACCCCCTGCCTGACGGGTCGTAACCACCCCCGGTCGATCACGCGCCGGGCGCTAGCCTCGCCGCCATGAGCACGCCCGAGACCCCGGTCTCCGCCATCCGACGCGTCGGCGTGCTCGGCGCTGCCGGGCGCATGGGCCGGACAACCTGCGACGCGGTCGTCGCTGCTCCCGGCCTGGAACTCGTGGCTGTGGCCGATCCGTCGGCAGTGGGCGACGAGATCTCCGGTTGCACCGTGCTGGGAGGCGTCGTCGACCTGATCGAGGTCGGCGTGGACGTCGTCGTGGACTTCACCGTGGCCGATGCCTCCCGGGCCAGCCTGCCGGTCCTGGCTGCCGCCGGCATCCACGCCGTGGTCGGCACCAGCGGCCTCGATGAGGACGACCGGGCGTCGTTGGACGCCGCCTTCGAGTCGAGCGCCTGCCTGATCGTGCCCAACTTCGCCATCGGTGCCGTGCTCATGCAGCGCTTTGCCGAACTGGCCGCACCGTGGTTCGACACCGCTGAGATCATCGAACTGCACCACAACGGCAAGGTCGATGCGCCGTCGGGGACGGCGCTGGCCACGGCCCACCGCATGGCGGCCGCATCGTCCGACTGGGCGGACGACCCGACGGAGAGCGAGACCGTCGCGGGTGCAAGGGGCGGTGCAGGTCCGGCCGGGATCCGGCTCCATGCCGTGCGTATGAGGGGGATGGTCGCCCACCAGGAGGTGGTGCTCGGCACCACCGGTCAGACCCTGACGATCCGCCACGACCTGATCGATCGGGACGGCTTCATGCCGGGCGTCGTGGTGGCCGTACTCGGTGTCGACGGCACCGGGTGCACGGTCGGCCTCGATGCCCTCCTCGGCTCCTGAGCCGTCGATGACCGGGTGGCCGGGGGCTCGGCGGCTGTTGCGCCCTTGGTGGCTGTTGTCGCATCTCGCCGTCGCCGCCCTGCTGGTGGCCACGGTGAACCTGGGGTTCTGGCAGTTTCGCCGACTCGACGAGCGCCGGGAGCACAACGCCCTCGTCGAGGAACGCGCCGAGGCGCCGGCGGCCTCCCTGGAGGAACTCCTGGCAGGGATGGATCCCGACGAGCTCGTCTACCGGGACGTCGAGGTCTCGGGCGTGTTCGACGCCGAGCGCGAGGTGTTCGTGGTGAACCGCACGCAGGACGGCTTGCCGGGCGTCCACGTCGTCACCCTGCTCGTCGGCGACTCGGGAGCGGTTGCGGTCGATCGGGGCTTCGTGCCGCGTCCGGTGTACCTGGTGGGAGACCCTTCAGCCTGGGCACCACCGGACGGCGAGGTTGTCGTGGCGGGTCGTGTCCGCATGGCCGGAACCAGCCGGGGGAGCAACGGCGACGAGGTCGAGCGCGTCGACGTGGCCGACCTGTCGGGCCGCTGGGGCGAGGTGCTGCCATCCGTCTACGTGGAGTCCGGGGTCGGTGAGGGGGCGGGTGATCTCCCGTTCGGCCTCCCGGCGCCCTCGTTGGGCGAGGGTCCTCACCTGGGCTATGCGGTGCAGTGGTTCGTGTTCTTCATCATCGGCCTGATCGGCTACCCGCTGGTGCTGGTCCGCCTGGCGCGCGAGGATCCGGATGCGGACGACTGACGGCCGAACCCCCACTGGTACCGTGCACGGCATGGCCGTCACCAGCGATCCGGACCTGCGCGTCGCCCACGGGCTCCGGGTGCGGGGCCTCACTGACACGCCGGAGCTCGCCCAAGCGGTGGGCCTGGCGCCGGCCGTGGTCGATGTCCGCATGGCCGACCTGGTCGAGTCGGGCCACGCGCGGCGCCGTGACGGGAACATGGCGGGATGGGTCCTCACGCCCGAGGGCCGCGCCCATGGAGAGGCGCGGATCGCCGAGGAGTTGGATGCTGCAGGGGAGCGGGAGGCCGTCGCCGACCTGTACCAGCGCTTCCTCGGGGTCAACCAGGGGTTCCTCTCCCTGTGTACCGACTGGCAACTGCGCGAGGTCGACGGGGAGCAGGTCCTCAACGACCATGCCGACGCCTCCCACGACGACTCCGTTGTCGCCCGCCTGGTGGAGGCAGACGTGGTCGTCCAGTCGATCTGCGTCCAATTGGCGGAGCGCCTTGCTCGCTTCGACGGCTACGGTCGGCGCTTCAGCGATGCACTCGGTCGAGTCCAGGCTGGCGAGGTCGAGTGGTTCACCAGGCCGATGATCGATTCGTACCACACGGTGTGGTTCGAACTGCACGAGGATCTGCTGGCCACGCTCGGCATTGAGCGCGCAAAGGAGGGTGAGCAGGCGTGACGACGGAACCAAGGTTCGGGCGGGTGCTGACCGCCATGGTCACGCCGTTCGCCGAGGACGGGTCGCTCGACCTCGACGGTGCGGCCACGTTGGCGCGCTGGCTCGTCGAGCAGGGCAACGACGCCTTGGTGGTCGTTGGAACGACCGGCGAGGCGCCGACGCTCACGCACGACGAACAGATCGCGGTCGTGGCCGCCGTGGTCGAGGCGGTCGACGTACCCGTCGTCGCCGGTGCGGGGAGCAACGACACCCGATCGGCCGTCAGGAACACGGAGCGTTGCGCCGAGGTCGGTGCCGACGCCATCCTGACCGTCACGCCTTACTACAACCGGCCCTCCCAGGCGGGCCTGATCGAGCACTTCACGGCTGTGGCCGAGGCCTCGGACCTCCCGGTGATCCTCTACGACATCCCGCCCCGTTCGGGCCGCAAGATCGAGACCGCCACCCTGCTCCGCCTCGCCGACGAGGTCGAGACGATCGTGGCCGTCAAGGACGCCGCAGGCGACGTGGCCGAGACGGCCCGCCTGGTCGCCGCCGCACCGGAGGGCTTCGAGGTCTACAGCGGGGAGGATGCACTGACGTTGGCGCTGCTGGCCGTGGGTGCAGTCGGCACGATCAGCGTGGCCTCCCACTGGGTCACGCCTGAACTGGTGCGGATGTTCGAGGAGTTCTTCTCCGGCGACCATGCCGCCGCACAGGAGTCGAACCGGAGGCTGATTCCCTCGTACGACTTCGAGTCGGGCGACCTGCGGCCCAATCCCGTGCCGAGCAAGGCCATGATGAAGGTCCTGGGCCTGCCGGGCGGCGACTGCCGCCTGCCGATGGGCCCGGAGCCCGACAGCCTCCAGGACGAGGCCCGTCGCCTGCTGGCCGACCTCGGCCGCGGCTGAGTCGTACCCGATCCCGACGACCATGGCCGCTCCAGTCACCATCACGTTCCTCGGGGGTCTCGGCGAGATCGGCCGCAACTGTGCGGCGCTGGAGTGCGAGGGCCGCATCGTCCTGCTCGACTGCGGGCAACTCTTCCCCGACGACCTGCCGGGCGTCGATGCGGTGCTGCCCGACTTCACCTGGCTGCTCGAGCGGGCCGACCGGCTCGAGGCCTGCCTCGTCACCCACGCCCACGAGGACCACATCGGCGGCCTGCCCTACCTGCTGCGCCATGTCGAGGTCCCGATCTACGGTTCGCCGTTCACGCTGGGCATGGTGTCGGGCAAGCTCAAGGCGGCGGGCATCCGCCTCCCCGAGATGGTGGCTCTGGGCGACCACGACCGGCGCCAGGTGGGGCCGTTCGACTGCGAGTTCCTGCCGGTCACCCACTCGACGCCGAGCGGCCTGATGACGCTGTTCGGCACCCCGCAGGGGCTGATCCTGCATTCCAGCGACTTCAAGCTGGATCCGACGCCGGTCGACGGCCGGGTCACCGACCTCCCCCGCCTACGCGAACTCGCCGCCGATCCGGGAATCCGCCTGCTCCTGGCCGACTCCACCAACGCCGACTCGGCCGGTTCGTCGACCAGCGAGTCCTCGATCGGGCCCGTGCTCCGGGGCGTGTTCGACGACAACGAGGGGCGACGGCTGGTCATCGGCGCCTTCTCCAGCCACATCCACCGCATCCAGCAGATCGCCGACGCAGCGGCCGCCACGCATCGCACCCTCGTCGTGCTCGGTCCCTCGATGGTTCGCAACGTCACCCTGGCCCGTGAGCTCGGCCTGCTGCAGGTGTCCGACAGGATGATCGCCACCGCTGACGACATCGACGACCTGGATCCCGAGCGGACCTGCGTGGTATGCACCGGCTCCCAGGGTGAGCCGAGGGCGGCGCTGGCAAAGATGGCCCAGGGGAGCCACCGGAACCTGACCATCGGCGAGGACGACACCATCGTGTTCTCGTCGCATCCGATCCCCGGCAACGAGGCGGCGATCTCCCGCCTCCACAACGCCTTGGCCCGGCGGGGCGCACGGCTGGTCCACAGCGGCCAACTCGGGGTCCACACCACCGGGCACGGCAAGCGCGAGGAGTTGCGCGAATTGCACGAGTCAGCCGATCCGGAGCTGTTTATCCCGGTTCATGGCGAGTACGCCCACCTCGTTGCCCACCACGGGCTGGCGCTGGAGCGGGGGATGGCGACCGACCGGGTCGTGCGATGCACCGATGGCGACCAGATCCGGCTCACGGACCACGGCCTTGAGCCGGTCGGCAGGGTCTCCGACGAGTACGTGATGGTCGATGAACGCGGTCGGACGTTGGGCGAGGACCTGGTCGACGAGCGGCGCGCCCTGTCCGGCGAGGGGTTCGTCCTGGTGCGGGTGGTCGTCGATGGCAAGCGGGGTCGTCTCGCCGAGCCGCCGTTCATCGAGAGCCGCGGCTGGGTGGACGCCGACGAGCGGGGCAAGTGGCACGCCGAGGTGGAGGCCGCCGTCCGTGATGTCGTCGAAGCGGCCCTCGACGACGGGGAGCGCGATCCCGCCAAACTGGCCCGTCGTGCCCGCCGGGCCACAGGGAAGCTGGTGTCGTCCCGAACCGGCCGTCGACCCTCGCTCGTTCCGGTGGTCGAGGTGCGCTGAGGCCCGACGAGGGTCCGTGGGGAATCGGAAAGGCTGGCTGACCTGCCGCGATGCGGTCAGGGGCACCCCAATCCGGTCACACCCCGGTGGTACGTTGAGGAGGCCATGAGCACTAAGTCAGCGCGCCCGAAGACGGGTGCCAAGCCCCACAAGGGCTCCGGGTCCGGCCCGTCGTCGGCCCGACCCGAAGGTGATCCCCTCACCCGGCGCATGCTGCGGGCGGCGTTTGCCGACCGGGGCAGCGAGTTGCTTGGCCTCTGCCTGGTCCTGGGTGGACTCCTGGCCGGCCTCTCCATCTATTTCGAACGGGCCGGCGTGGTCGGCCGGGTGGTGGACGATGCCGCCAGCTGGTCGGTCGGCCTCACCAAGCTGGTGCTTCCCGTGGCGATGGTGCTGCTCGGCTTCGCCATGTTCCGCGAGCGCTACGAGTTCGGTGAGATCACCAAGCGGATGCCAGTGGGTGGCGTGCTCTGCCTTTCCGGTCTCACCGGACTGTTCCACCTCGGTCGGAACACACCCGGCATCGACGACGGTGCCGATGCCCTGGGAGGTGCCGGTGGCCTCATCGGCCTCGGCGTCGGTGGGGGACTCGACGCTGCCGTGGCCAGGTGGGGTGCGGTTCTGATCCTCGTCGGCATCGTGCTCGTGGGGCTGGCGGTTGTCACCCGCACCACCGCACGCCAGGCGGCTGTCGGCACGGTGAAGGGCCTCCGACCGGTCGGCCGGGCAGTCGGCGACGCCTTCAGGAGCCTCCTGACCCCACCGGGCGACCCCGATGCACCGGTGCTGCGCGTTCCCGAGACGGCGCCGCCCGCTCCGGAGCCCGCCACCGAACCAGAGGCGACATCCACCGGGGCGGCCGCCGAAGAGGCGACGGACCCGAAGCGCCGCAGGAAGAAGCGGACGGCCCCGGTCGGTATCGAACAGGCGGGCGAGCAACTCACGATCGAACTCGGCCCGGCCACGGCCGGTTCCCCATGGAAGCTTCCGACCACCAGGGGCCTGGCCCGCAGGGCGATCCATGACGTCGACGCCAAGGCAGTCGAGGAGCGCGGTGCCCGCCTGGTCGAGGCGCTGTTGGCACACGGCGTCGAGACCCGCCTCGTCGACATGACCGTCGGCCCCACCGTCACCCGCTATGCCCTCCAGGTCGCCGAGGGCGTCAAGGTCTCACGCATCACCAACCTCGCCAAGGACATCGCCTACGAGTTGGCGGCAGCGGACGTGCGGATCCTCGCCCCCATCCCCGGCCAGCGGGCCATCGGCATCGAGGTTCCCAACGAGGAACGCGAGATCGTCGTCCTCGGCGACATCCTGGCGTCGACCGAGGCGGCCAAGGCCACCCACCCGCTCGAGGTGGCCATCGGTCGGGACATCAACGGCCGACCGGTGATGCTCAACCTGGCGACGATGCCGCACATCCTCATCGCCGGTGCCACCGGTGCAGGAAAGTCCTCGTGCATCAACGCCCTCGTCACGTCGATCCTCGTCCGTTCCACCCCGGATCAGGTGCGGTTGATCCTGATCGATCCGAAGCGGGTCGAGATGGGGCAGTACGAGGGCGTGCCCCACCTGCTCACGGCGCCGGTCACCGATCCCAAGAAGGCGGCCAACGCCCTGCACTGGGCGGTCAAGGAGATGGAGCGCCGCTACGACGTGCTGTCGGAGTGCGGCTTCCGCGACATCACCGGCTACAACGCCGCCTTCGACCGCGGCGACCTAGAGGCGCCGCTTGGCCTCACCGACGAGGACGGCGAGCCCTCCCGGTACCTGCGCCTGCCGTTCATCCTGGTGGTCGTCGACGAGCTCTCCGACCTGATGATGGTGGCGGCCCGCGATGTCGAGACCTCGATCTGTCGGCTGGCCCAGATGGCACGGGCGGTCGGCATCCACCTGGTCGTCGCCACCCAGCGCCCCTCGGTCGACGTCATCACCGGTCTCATCAAGGCCAACATCCCGGCTCGACTGGCGTTCGCCGTGTCGAGCCTCGCCGATAGCCGGGTCATCCTCGACCAGCAGGGTGCCGAGCGCCTGGTCGGTAAGGGCGACATGCTCCTACTCGGCCCCAGTTCCAGCGTCGCCCAGCGCATTCAGGGTGCCTGGGTGGGCGAGGACGAGGTCCGCCAGGTCGTGGAGGCCTGGTGCAAGCAGGCCAAGGAAATGGGTGCCGCCGGCGAGCAGGGCGAAGAGCTCACCGACGAGACCCCGATGGTGGACAGCACCGCCGCCGGGGGCTTCCTGGGTGAGGGTGACGGCAGGTCGACCGCTCCCGCTGCGCCGGCTGGCCACATCGATATAACGGCTGAGCACCAGCGGCCGACCGGTGGCTCACCCGACGACGACGAGTTACTCGAGGAGGCCCGGCGACTGGTCGTGTCGAGCGGGCTCGGCTCCACGTCGATGCTGCAGCGCAAGCTCCGGGTGGGGTTCGCCCGGGCGGGCCGGCTCATGGACCTGCTCGAGGAGGCCGGCGTGGTCGGCCCCTCCACCGGCTCCAAGGCCCGCGAGGTGCTCATCGAGGCCGAGGGGCTCGAGAACCTCACCGAACAGGGCTTCTAGGGCTCCGGCCGGCGGCCGGTAGCGTCGGGTCGTGGTCTTCAACATCCTGCTCCTTGCGCTCGGCTCGGCCGGGCTGACAATCGCCGCCGACCGCTTCGTAGTCGGGGCGGCACAGGTGGCCGCCCGATTGCGCGTCTCGACGGTGGTGACCGGCGCCCTCATCGTCGGCTTCGGCACGAGCGCCCCCGAGTTGGTCGTCTCGACCCTGGCGGCGATGACCGAAGGGGCCGAGGGCACGGCGTTGGCCATGGGCAACATCGTCGGTTCGAACGTCGCCAACCTGACGCTGGTTCTGGCCATCCCGGCGCTGGTCTTCAAATTCGTTCACATCGAGATGGGGATCAAGCGCCAGGCGGCGCTCTCCGCATTCGGGGTCACGGTCTTCGCCGCCCTGCTCTTCCTCGTGGAGCCGTCGGCCTGGTGGGGAGTGGTGCTGCTGGTTCTGGCGTTGGCCGCCCTGCGGGCCGTCCTCTGGATCGGCGATCGGTTCGGTGGCGTGCCGCCGCCCGATACCACCGAGGGAGTGAGCCCGTGGGTCCGGACAGGGGTCGGACTGGTCGGGACCGTCGGCTTCGCCTACCTGGTGGTCCGGTCGGCGACCTCGATTGCCGACGACATGGGCTGGACCGGGGGCTTCGTGGGATTCGCGCTCGTGGCGGTGGGTACGTCGCTGCCCGAACTCGTCACGGTGCTGGCTGCCGCCCGTCGCGGCGAGTCGGGTCTGATCCTCGGCAACCTGCTGGGCTCCAACCTCTTCAACAGCCTCCTGGTCGGGGCGGCGGTGTTCTTCGCCAACGGTTCGACTCCATACGACAAGGTGTCAGGACTGCCAGGTGAGCCACTGCTCGTCATGGTCGCCGTGTCATGGGGAGTCATCTGGTTCATGAAGACCAACCGGCGGATCGACCGGCGAGAGGCTGTATTTCTGATCGTTGTCTATGCCAGCCTTCTCGGCTGGCTGGCCGCCAATTTCGCCACGGCCTGAGCGCCGGGCCGGGCGGCCGGGTGTCGAGCCCGTAGCCTGAGCCGATGATGGGAGCCGGGACCTACCACCTCGTCACGCTTGGCTGTCCGAAGAACCAGGTCGACTCGGACAAGCTCGAGGGCGTGTTCGCTGCCGACGGGCTGACGCCGGTGGGAGAGGCGGCCGAGGCCGACCTGATCGTGGTCAACACCTGCGCCTTCATCGACGAGGCCCGCCGGGAATCGATCGAAACCGTGCTGGCACTCGCCGACGAGCGTCGGGAGGACGCCCGGCTGGTGGTGACGGGCTGCCTGGCCGAGCGCTATGGCGATGATCTCGACGCCGCCCTTCCGGAGGTCGACGGGGTGGCCGGGTTCGGCGTGCCGGTCACGCTGGGCCGGCGTCCGGAGGTCGACGGGCCTCGGATCCCGTCCTTCGACCTGCTGAACCTGCCCCGGCCGCCGTCCAGTCGCCCGTGGGCGTACGTGAAGGTGGCCGAGGGCTGCGACCGTTCGTGCGGCTTCTGCGCCATCCCCAGCTTCCGGGGCCCGCAGCGGAGTCGGTCGGTCGAGTCGATCCTCGCCGAGGTCGATGAGTTGGATGTCCGCGAGATCGTGCTGGTCGCCCAGGACCTGGCGTCGTTCGGCCGCGACCAGGGCGTGGGGGAGCGTTCGATCGTGCCGTTGGTGGCGAAGGTGGCCGAGCGGGTCGATCGGGTTCGGCTTCTCTACCTCTATCCGTCGGACCTGACCGACGGGTTGATCGATGCCGTGCTGGACACCGGCGTCGCGTACTTCGACCTGTCGCTCCAGCACGTGTCCCGGCCGCTGCTGCGCCGGATGCGCCGGTGGGGTGACGGCGATCGCTATCGGGAGCGGATCGCGACCATTAGGGCGACCCGGCCGGACGCGGTGTTCCGGTCGAACTTCATCGTCGGCTACCCGGGCGAGACCGAGGCGGACCACGATGCCCTGCTGGCATTCGTGGAGGAGATCGGTGTCGACTGGTGCGGGTTCTTTGCATACAGCGAGGAGGAGGGGACGTACGCCGCCGACCTCGACGGCACCGTTCCGAAGGGCCTGGTCGCCGAGCGCCTCTCCGAACTGGGCGAGCTCCAGGATGGCATCACGTCAAGGCGGCGCGACGACCTCATCGGCAGGGAGGTAGAGGTGCTCGTCGACGAGCCCGGCGTAGGGCGCACCTGGCGCGAGGCTCCCGAGATCGATGGCGTGGTCGTGGTCCCGACGGACCTACCTGTGGGAGCCTTCAGCACGGTCACCGTGACCGGGGCGCTGGGCCCCGACCTGGAGGCGGCGTGAACCTGACCAAGCACTTCGGAACGGTGGTGAGCCCGGCCAACCTGGTCACGCTGCTGCGCCTGCTGCTGTCGCCGTTCCTGTTCGCCATGGTGCTGGCCGCCGAGGACCGGGGCGGCGTGTCGTGGGGGGCGTTCCTGCTGGGCGCCGTGCTGGCCGCCTCCGACCTGGTCGATGGGATGCTGGCGCGCCGCAGGGGCACGGTGAGCCGTTGGGGCGCCTTCCTCGATCCCTTCGCCGACAAGGTCGTCGTGATCGGCGTGGCGGTGTGCCTCGTGGTGGTCGACCGCTACGGCTGGCTGCCGGTGGCGCTCCTGGCCCTGAGGGAGGTCGGCATCACCTTCTACCGCCTGTGGTTCGTGCGGCGGGGGCTCGCCTTGCCGGCCCGGAAGTCGGCCAAGTGGAAGACCACCGTCCAAGGCGTGGCGCTGCTGCTCGCCGTGGTGCCGCTGCTCGAGGACGCCGACCTGGTGGTTGAGACCTCGCTGTGGCTGGCCGTGGTGTTCACGCTGGCCACCGGGGCCCAGTACCTCGCTGATGGCAGCAGCGCCACCAGCACCACAGGCGCCTGAGTCGCCGGTTCCGGGGGTCATCGTGCGTTGTGAGGTCGTCGCCGTCGGAACCGAACTGCTGCTGGGGCAGATCGTCGACACCAACTCGGCGTGGATCGGCGAACAGCTGGCACTGGCCGGCATCGACTGCCATCGCCACACTGCCGTGGGCGACAACCGGGAACGGATGCTGGCCGCCTTCCGCGAGGCAATCGAGCGCTCCGACGCCGTGATCGTGACCGGGGGGCTGGGCCCCACCCAGGACGACATCACCCGGGAGGTCGTGGCCGAGGTGATGGGAGTCGGGATGGAGCGCGACCCGGAGGTCGTGGCCGAGATCGAGCATCGGTTCTCGGGGAGGGGCAGGCAGATGCCGGCCAACAACCTGCGCCAGGCCGACGTGCCCGTGGGGGCGACGGTCATCCCCGAGATGCCGGGCACGGCACCGGGCCTCGTGTGTCCGATCGGTGCGAAGGTTCTCTATGCGGTGCCGGGCGTGCCGTGGGAGATGAAGGCCATGCTCGAGGGCACGGTGCTACCCGACCTGCATCGCCGGACCGGCAGCGACGCCGTCATCCGCTCGCGGGTCCTGCGCACCTGGGGGCGCTCGGAGTCGGGGCTGGCCGAGGTGCTGGCCGACGAGATCGACCGCCTCGACGTCGAGGGTGGCCCGACGTTGGCGTTTCTCGCCAGCGGCATGGAGGGGCTCAAGGTCCGCATTACCGCCAAGGGCGCCGATGAGGATGAGGTGGCGGCGGTTCTGGCCGACGAGGAGTCCCGGGTGCGGGAGATCATCGGTCCGATCGTGTTCGGGGTCGACGACCAGAACATGGAGTCGGTGGTGCTCGACGAGCTGGTCGCCCAGGGCCTCACGCTCGCCACGGCCGAGTCGCTCACCGGCGGGATGGTCGGCACTCGACTCACGGACATCCCGGGGGCCAGCCGGGCCTTCCGGGGCTCGATCGTGGCCTACGACGGTGACGTGAAGCGTGGTTTGTTGGGCGTGCCGGACGGACCCGTGGTCTCCGAGGCGGCCGTGGTCGCCATGGCGGAGGGGGCCTGCCGGGTACTGGGTGCCGACGTGTCGGTGGCGGCCACCGGCGTGGCCGGGCCTGACCCGCAGGACGGCGAGGAGCCCGGCACGGTCTGGATGGCGACCAGCGTCGACGGCGCGGTCGAGGCATGGAAGGTCATGTTCCCGTTCGACCGCACGCTCACTCGGCAGTTCACGGTCATCACGGTGCTCGAGGCCCTCCGCCAACGCCTGATCGCCCGCCGGGGGGGCTAGGGGACGGGAACGGTGCGCCTTTTCGTGGCGGTGTGGCCGTCGGACGAGGTGGGAGCGACGCTGGCGGGGCTGCCACGGCCCGGGGTGCCGGGGTTGCGTTGGACTCGGCACGATCAGTGGCACGTGACGTTGCGGTTCCTGGGTGAATCCGACCAGGAGGAGGCGGCTGCCGCACTTGCCGATCTGGCGGCGCAACCGGCCGTTGCCGAACTGGGGCCGGTGACCCGACTGCTGGGGCAGCGGATCGTGGTGGTGCCGGTGGACGGCTTGGACGAGCTCGCGAGAACCGTGGTTGCGGCGACGGTGGGGCTTGGGGGGCCGCCCGAGGAGCGGCCGTTCACGGGGCACCTCACGCTGGCGCGGGCCAAGGGGCCGGTCCCCCCCGGCACCGTGGGCACGCCGATCACGGGGAGGTTCCCCGTGGGTGAAGTGTGCCTCGTGCGCAGTCGCACCCTGCCGGAGGGCGCGGCCTACGAGACGCTGGAGCGGTTCAGCCTCGGGTGATCAGGCGTCGCGGGGGTCGAGGGTGAGGCACGCCGAGTTCATGCAGTAGCGGTCGCCGGTCGGCTGCGGGCCGTCGGGGAACACGTGGCCCAGGTGGGCGCCGCACGAGGCGCAGGTGGCCTCCGTGCGGACCATGCCGTGGCTCGTGTCCTGGTGGTTGTCGACGAGTCCCTCGGTGAGCGGCGCCCAGAAGCTGGGCCAGCCGGAGCCCGAGTCGTACTTGGTGTTGCTGTCGAAGAGTGCCTCACCGCACACCACGCAGCGGTAGGTGCCTGCACGCTTCTCGTCCCAGTATTCGCCGGTGAAGGCCTGTTCGGTGCCAGCCTCCTGGGTGCAGTGGTACTGCATGGGGGAGAGGCGGTCGCTCAGTCGCTCGTCGGTCCCGGGTGTGGTTTCGGCGTGTTCCATGGCCCGACGGTACCGGATCTTCGGAAATGCTTGCATCGAACGTCTGTTCGCACTTACACTGTTGTCATTCGGGTTACCGGGCTGTCGGCCCGGACCGGCTGTCACACACCCTTCGTAGGGTCACCCCCAATTGATCAGACAGATCCAGTACGCCAACAGAACCGGGCAGGTCCCGGAGCAGAGGAACGGAGCACACCGATGAGCAAGGTCCGCAAGAACACCGGCGCAGCCCCCGTCACAAACGTCGACGGTGAGGGTCGGGGCAAGGCCCTCGACCTGGCGTTGTCCCAGATCGAGAAGCAGTTCGGCACCGGCGCCGTCATGAAGATGGGCGCCAAGGCCTCGATGGCCATCGAGACCGTCCCCACCGGGGCGCTGGCGTTGGACCTGGCGCTCGGTATCGGTGGCCTGCCCCGGGGGCGGGTGGTCGAGATCTTCGGCCCCGAGGGGTCGGGCAAGACCACCCTCGCCACCCACGTCGTGGCCGAGGCGCAGCGCAACGGCGGCATCTGCGCCTACATCGACGCCGAGCACGCCATGGACCCCATCTACGCCCGGGCCATCGGCGTCGACGTCGACGAGCTCCTGATCTCCCAGCCCGACACGGGTGAGCAGGCCCTCGAGATCGCCGACATGCTCATCCGCTCCGGGGCCCTCGACGTGATCGTCATCGACTCTGTGGCGGCCCTCACCCCCCGGGCCGAGATCGAGGGCGAGATGGGCGATGCCCACGTGGGCCTCCAGGCCAGGCTCATGTCGCAGGCCCTGCGCAAGCTCACGTCCAACCTCAACAAGTCCCAGACCATCCTCGTCTTCATCAACCAGCTGCGCGAGAAGATCGGCGTGATGTTCGGCTCGCCCGAGACCACGCCGGGCGGCCGGGCGCTCAAGTTCTACTCCTCGGTCCGCCTCGACATCCGCCGCATCGAGGCCATCAAGGACGGCCTCGAGATGGTCGGCAACCGCACCCGGGTCAAGGTCGTCAAGAACAAGTGCGCCCCACCGTTCCGTCAGGCCGAGTTCGACATCATGTACGGCAAGGGCATCAGCCGCGAGGGCTCGGTACTCGACCTGGGCGTCGACTTGGGCGTCGTCGACAAGTCGGGTGCCTGGTACACGTACGGCGGCGAGCAGCTCGGCCAGGGTCGCGAGAACTCCAAGAGGTGCCTCGCCGAGAGTCCCGAGCTGATGGTCGAGATCAGCGACAGGATCTGGCGGGAGGTCTTCCCCACCGAGCCCGAAGGGGCACCGGTCGTCGACGAGGCCACCGGCGAGTTCCTCGAGGTCGGTACTACCTCCGAGAACGGAGTCTCCGACAACGGAGTCTCCGACAACGGGGCCTTCAGCGAAGCCGACGACCTGCCCATCAGCCTCGACAGCTGAGGCCATCGGCCGGCGGGCCCTCTGCGGCGGGTGGCCGTTCCGGAACACGGCTCCGCGACCGGGACGTAGCCTGTTCGGCGTGACCGCTACGCCCTCGGACGCAACCGTTCGAACCGACCGGACCCGCACCTATGTGGTCCGGACCTACGGGTGTCAGATGAACGTGCACGACAGCGAGCGCATTGCCGGTCTACTCGAGGCCGATGGGATGGTAGAGGCCGGATCGGAGGCGGAGGCCGACGTCATCGTGCTCAACACCTGTTGCATCCGGGAGAACGCCGACAACAAGCTCTACGGCGCCCTGGGCAATCTCAAGGCGCTCAAGAACGATCGGCCAGATCTGCAGGTGGCAGTGGCGGGGTGCCTGGCCCAGAAGGACCGCGAGATCATCCAACAGCGGGCCGCACACGTTGACGTCGTGTTCGGCACCCACAACGTGCACCGAGCCACCGAACTCCTCGCCCAGGCCCGACAGCACGGCCCTGTGATGGAGATCCTCGAGGAGACCGCCCGCGCCGATGCCGACGCCTTCCCCTCGGCGCTTCCCACGAAACGCGATGTCGACCACAGCGCCTGGGTCACCATCCAGATCGGTTGTGACAATTCGTGTGCCTTCTGCATCGTCCCAGCGGTTCGGGGTCCGGAGATCAGCCGTCCCTTCGGGGAGTTGCTTTCCGAGGTCGAGGGGCTGGCCGCCGACGGGGTCACCGAGGTGACCCTGCTTGGCCAGAACGTCAACTCCTATGGCCGTGATCTCACCACCCGGCTGCGGTCGATCGTGGCCGGCCCCGCCGATGCCTTCGAGGCCGGCGGACGCTGGGTCCTCGAAGGACGCCGTCGTCCCCGACCCCTGTTCGCGGACCTCCTGTGCGAGATTGGTGCCGTCGAAGGCATCCGGCGGGTTCGCTACACCAGCCCGCACCCGAAGGACCTGCGGCCCGAGACCGTCGCCGCGATGGCCGGGACCCCGTCGGTGTGCGAACACCTGCACCTGCCGCTCCAGTCGGGTAGCGACCGGGTGTTGGCCGCCATGCACCGCGGGTACACAGCCGAGCGCTACCTCGAGCGCCTGGCCGCCGCCCGGGCCGGTATTGACGACCTGGCAGTCTCGACTGACGTCATCGTCGGCTTCCCCGGTGAGACCGAGGCCGATTTCGAGGCAACCCTCGAGGTGGTCGCCGAGGCCGGGTACGACTCGGCCTTCGCCTTCGTATTCTCGCCCCGGCCCGGCACCGAGGCCGCCGATCGAGAGGACGAGTTCGTGGAGCACGCCGTCTGTGTCGACCGCTTTGAACGGCTCCATCGGGTTCTGCGCCGATCTTCGGCGCATCGCCACGAGGCCCGCATTGGTCGGACGGAGGAGGTCCTGGTCGAGGGTCCCTCCAAGCGGGAACCCGACCAGGTCACCGGACGCACCCGACAGAACAAGCTGGTACACCTGCCGGCCGGCGAGGGCCTGCGCTCCGGGGCATACGCCGACGTCCGGATCACGGGCGCCGCTAGCCACTACCTGTTCGGCGAACTGCTCGAGGTCACGGCAGCGCCACGCCACCGCCGCCGGATCCCGGTCGCCTCGGTCTGAGGGCGGGCCCGGGACCGGTGTTAGACCACGCCAACGGTCACCTGGTCCTGATCGGGGCCACGGCCTCGGGCAAGTCGGCGCTGGCGATCGAGGTTGCCCGTCGGCGCCCGGGTGTCGAGCTGGTGTCGATGGACTCCATGGCGCTCTACCGGGGCATGGACGTCGGGACGGCCACGCCGGACGCCGGGGTGCGCGCCGAGGTACCGCACCACCTTCTCGACCTTGCCGACCCCTCCGAGGAGTACACGGTCTCGAGGTTCCAGGCCGCTGCCCGGGCGACCCTCGAGGGCATCACGGAGCGGGGCTCTCGGGCGGTCCTGGTGGGCGGTACCGGCCTCCACGTCCGGTCGGTGGTCGACGACCTCGAGATCCCGGGCCGCTACGAGGATGTCCGGTCCGAACTGGAGGCCGAACCCGACACGCTCGTCCTGCACCGCCGGCTCTCCGATTCGGACCCGGTGGCGGCGGGACGCATGGAGCCGACGAACCGCCGCCGCGTGCTGCGGGCACTCGAGGTCACGCTCGGCGCCGGGCGGCCGTTCTCGTCCTTCGGGCCGGGCCTCGACCGGTACCCGGAGACGTCGTTCACCATGGTTGGGCTGCGCGTCCCGCGTGGGCTGCTGGACCGGCGCATCGCCGAGCGCTTTGCCCGGATGATGGACGCGGGCTTCCTCGACGAGGTCGAACGGCTTCTGGCCCGGCCCGACGGCTTTTCCCACACCGCCGCACAGGCCCTCGGCTACCGGGAACTGGCTGCGCACCTGCGTGGCGAATGCGAACTGGACGAGGCGGTGGAAGATGCGGTGGCGGCCACCCGCCGGTTGGCCCGCCGACAGGAGCGCTGGTTCCGCAGGGATCCGCGAATTACGTGGTTCGACGTCGCCGACGACCCGATGGCCGTGTTCGAGGACCTCCTGGCGACCTTTGACGCCTGCGCACCGTGAGCATGTCGGAACCGGGCGTGGTGGTGGGTCGCCGGTGGGCGAGAATGGCACCGTGCGGCTGACCCATCACCACGGCCTCGGCAACGACTTCCTCGTCGCGCTCGTCGCCGAGGTGCCGGTCGACGCCTCTGACCTTGCCAGGCGACTCTGCGACCGAGAGCACGGGATCGGCGCCGACGGCCTCGTCTTCGGGACGCCCTGGACCGGTTCTGCCGAGGGGCTCACGTTCACGCTCCTGAACAGCGACGGTAGTTCTGCGGAGGTGAGCGGCAACGGCCTGCGCTGCTTCGCACAGGCCGTGGCCCGGGCCACCGGCACCAGCGCCCTCGAATTGACCGTCGACACCTCGTCCGGTCGACGTCGGATCGTCGTCGACGGTGGCCCCGACGACATCGAGGTCACTGCGACCGTCGACATGGGTGTCGCGGGACCTGGTCCGGACACCGACGGCCTGGCCATCGACCTCGGGGGTCCGATTCCGGGTCGAAGTGGCACGGTCGACGTGGGAAACCCGCACCTGGTCATCGAGGTCGCGGATGTCGACTCCGTCGACCACGCAACCGTGGGGCCGGCCATCGAGGCGTTCTTCGGCCCGGTGGGATGCAACGTCCACCTGGTGCAGGTGCTCGACGCCGCCACGATCCGCCTCCGCCCGTGGGAACGGGGGGCCGGCCTCACCGAGGCCTGTGGAAGTGGTGCCTGTGCCGCCGTCCACCTCTTCCACGCATGGGGCGTCGTCGGTACCGACGTCGTGGTCCGGATGACGGGCGGCGCTGCGGTCGTCAGCCTGGGCGACACGATCCGCCTGACGGGCCCGGCCGTCCACACCGCCGACCACGAGGTCGCCCATGGGTGACGACTGGGACGACGGTCTGATCGAGGAGCCCTTCGAGGCCGACGAGGAGGCTTCTGACGAAGCGTCACACCGTCGCGCCTTTGGCGAGTTCGGCGGCGAGAGTCGGGGCCTCATCGACCGGGCCTTCCGGGAGCGCATCGTGCTGGCCGGCGTGGCGCTGGGCCGCGACGACCAAGAGGAGGTCGACGCCTCGATGGACGAACTGGCCCGCCTGGTTGACACGGCTGGTGCCGATCCTGTGGCCCGGGTGCTTCAGCGTCGGGATGCCCCCGACATCGCCACCTACGTCGGCAGCGGCAAGGCCGCCGAGATCCGCGACATCTCCGAGCACCACGACGCCGACACCGTCGTGTTCGACAACGAACTCACCCCGGCGCAACAGGGCAACCTCGAGGCGATCCTGAAGCGTTCCGCGCTCGACCGCACCGCCGTGATCCTCGACATCTTCGCCCAGAACGCCAGCAGCCTGGCCGGACGGACCCAGGTCGAGTTGGCGCAGTTGCGCTACCGCCTGCCTCGCCTGCGGCGCTCGGGCCGGACCTTCAGCCAGCAGGCCGGCGGAATCGGAACACGAGGTCCGGGCGAGACCCAACTCGAGGTCGACCGACGGCGCCTCATGCGCAGGATCCGCAGGCTCGAACAGGACCTGGTGCGCATCCGGCAGAACCGGGCCACCCAGTCGAAGAGGCGACGCCACACCAGCAACCGCTCGGTCGCCATCGTCGGCTACACGAACGCCGGCAAGTCCACCCTTTTGAACCGCGTGACCGACGCCGGGGTCCTGGTCGAGGATCGCCTCTTCGCCACGCTCGACGCAACCACGCGGCGCCTGCAGCTCCCCGGCGGCGAGGCCATCTTCCTGTCCGACACCGTCGGCTTCGTCCGCAAGCTGCCCCACCAGTTGGTCGAGGCCTTCCGTTCGACGCTCGACGTGGTGGTCGACGCCGACCTGCTGGTCCATGTCGTGGATTCTTCCGCCCCCGATCCCCACGGCGACATCGACGCCGTTCGGGTGGTCCTCCGGGAGATCGGCGCTGACGCCGTGCCCGAGATCTACGCCTTCAACAAGGCCGACGCCGACCCGATGGCGGCCGCCCGACTGGCTGCCAGGGAAGAGGATGCCGTGGCGGTTTCGGCGGTCACGGGGGAGGGGATCGAGGACCTCCTCGCCACCATCGGGCGGCACCTGCGGGCCTCCACCCGCGTCGTGTCGTTGGTGGTGCCGTTTGACCGGGGGGATTCCCTGGCCATGGCCCACCGCGAGGGCGAGGTGCTCGATGAGTCGTCGGACGAGGCGGGTTGGCACCTGCGGGTGCGCCTGGACGAAGGCTCGTTGGGGCGGCTCGCCGAGTTCGCCTCCGCCGACGACGGGGAGTCCGGGCAGTGAACGCGGTGGCCCCGGGGGATCCGGGGAGCGCCGGCGGGTACGTGCCGCCGCCCTACCCCTACGACCTGCTCGACGAGTCCCGTGCCGTCGCTGCAGGCCTCCCCGGTGGCGCCGTCGACCTGTCGATCGGCACGCCGTGCGATCCGGTGCCGACCGTCGTCGCCGAGGTACTGGGTGCTGCTACGGACCCGGCCCGGTCCTACCCGCCGTCGGCCGGGAGCGCCGACCTGCTGGCCGCCGTCTGCGGCTGGTTCGACCGGCGCCTCGACGTGGCCCTCGATCCGGCCCAGGTGGGCGCCTGCATCGGGTCCAAGGAACTGGTGGTCGGCCTGCCCCAGGTGCTGCGGCTCCGCGATCCCTCCTGCGACACGGTCCTCTACCCGTCGATCTCGTATCCGTCCTATGCGATGGGCGCCGAGTTGGCCGGCTGTCGGGCCGTTCCGGTACCCGTCGACGCCGACTGGCGGCTGGACCTGTCGGCGATCGACGAGGCCGATGCCGAGCGGGCCCTCGGGCTCTGGGTCAACACCCCGGGCAATCCGGCCGGCGCCCTCGACGACCTTGGTGCTGAGGCGGCGTGGGGGAGGGAGCGCGGCATCCCGGTCCTGAGCGACGAGTGCTATGTCGAGTTCACATGGGACGGGCCGCCCCGTTCGGTGCTCCGGTACGGCTCCGAGGGGGTCCTCGCCGTGCATTCGCTCTCGAAGCGCTCCAACCTGGCCGGCCTGCGGGTCGGCTACTACGCCGGTGATGCCGAGCTGGTCCACTACCTGCGCGAGGTCCGCAAGCACCAGGGGTTCATGATCCCCGGCCCGGCCCAGGCGGCCGGATCGGCGGCGCTCGCCGACCAGGCCCATGTCGAGGTGCAGGCGGCCCGCTACCACGGACGCCTGGAACGCCTCGTGGGTCTCCTCGGCGACCTGGGCATCGGGGCGACCATGCCGCAGGGCGGCTTCTACCTCTGGGTGGCCGCACCGGACGGGGACGCCTGGGGCCTCACCCGCCGGTTGGCCGAGACCCTCGGCATCGTCGTGAGCCCGGGGGAGTTCTACGGACCGGGCGGCGCCGGCCACGTCCGCATCGCCGCCGTGGCCACCGACGACCGGCTGGACCTCGTTGCCGAGCGCGCTAGCCGTGTCTGACGCCCGACCCTGGCACCCGACAATGCGTCCCGGTGGCCGGGGGGCCGGTCGGTAGCCTGTGGAGCATGTCCGACCTGCAGTCCCGCATCGAAGAACTCTGGGTGAACCGGGAGTCCCTGAATCCTGACGACGCCGATGCCAATGCCGCTATCCACGAGGCGATCGAACTGCTCGACCGTGGCGAGGCCCGCGTGGCCGAACCCGGCCCCGACGGCGTGGTCGTCAACGAGTGGCTGAAGCTGGCCATCCTCCTGTTGTTCAAGCAGGCGAAGATGGAGACCAGCGAGGTCGGGCCGTTCGAGTTCGTCGACAAGATTCCGCTCAAGCGCGACTTCGCCTCCCGTGGCGTGCGGGTGCTGCCGGGCGCCATGGCCCGATGGGGCAGCTACCAGGGCTCCGGCGTGGTGCTGATGCCGAGCTTCACGAACATCGGCGCCTACGTGGGTGACGGCACCATGGTCGACACCTGGGCCACGGTCGGATCCTGCGCCCAGATCGGTCGCAACGTGCACCTCTCGGGCGGCGTCGGCATCGGCGGCGTGCTCGAGCCGCCCACCGCCGTTCCCGTGGTCGTGGGCGACGAGTGCCTGATCGGGAGCCGCTGCATCGTGGCCGAGGGCGCCCGGGTGGGCGACGGCGTGGTCCTCGGTGCCGGTGCCATCCTCACCGGGTCGATTCCCGTCATCGATGCCCAGACCGGCGACGAGTTGGGCCGGGGCGAGATCCCGTCCTGGTGCGTGGCCGTGCAGGCTGCCCGCCCGAAGTCGTTCCCGGGCGGCGAGTTCGGACTGCCGTGCGTGTTGGTGCTGCGGCGCCTCGAGGAGGGGGAGCGCCACGACAAGTCGGCGCTCAACGACATCCTCCGCACCCACGGCGTCACCACCTGAAACTTTCGATCCGACGAGCCGGAACTCCGTGACGGACCTCCTCACCCTCACCGCCGAACTGGTCGACATCCCGTCGGTCAGCTTCGACGAGGCCGCCCTCGTGGCGCACCTGGAGGCCGGCCTGCGTGCCGTGCCGGGCCTGGCCGTCGATCGGATCGGCGACAACCTCGTCGCCCGGACCGGACTCGGTCGGCCGCACCGGTTGGTCCTCGCCGGCCACACCGACACCGTCCCGGGGACCGAGGGAGGGGACGGGCAGCGTGCCCGCATCGACGGCGACATCCTGTGGGGGCTGGGATCGGCGGACATGAAGGGCGGCCTGGCCGTCATGCTCGAACTGGCGCGCACCGTCGCCGAGCCGGCAGTGGACGTGACGTGGGTGTTCTACGCCCGCGAGGAGGTCGCCCGTGAGCACAGCGGTCTGTTGGAGCTCTTCGGCGAGGTCCCCGACCTGTTGGCGGGCGACGTGGCGATCCTCGGCGAGCCCACGGCAGGTGCCCTCGAGGCGGGCTGCCAGGGCACGATGCGGTTCGAGGTTCGCCTACGGGGCGTGCGGGCCCACACGGCCCGCCCGTGGATGGGTCGCAATGCCATCCACCGGGCCGGGGCCCTGCTGGCGGCGCTCGATGCCTACGTGCACCGGGAGCCCGAGGTCGACGGCTGCTGCTACCGCGAGGCGCTCCAGGCCGTGCACGTCGAGGGCGGCGTGTCGGGGAACGTGGTCCCGGACGAGTTGGTGCTGCAGGTCAACCACCGCTACGCACCCGACCGCAGTGGTGCCGAGGCGGAGGCCCACGTACGCGACGTGCTGGCGCCGTTCCTCGATGACGGCGACGCGGTTGAGGTCGTGGACCACGGCCCGGCGGCCCTCCCTGGACTGGGGCACCCGCTGTTGGCGACGCTCGTGGAGCGGTCGGGGCTCGACGTGCGGGCGAAGCTGGGCTGGACCGACGTGGCGTTCTTCAGCGAGCACGGGGTGCCGGCGGTGAACTTCGGGCCGGGAGATCCGACCGTTGCCCACATGGCCGACGAGCACCTGGAGCGGTCGACGTTGGAGGCGAGTTTCTCGGCGTTGCGGGGACTCCTCGAAAGGGGCGTCTGAGCGCCGATTCCCGGAGGGGAGGGGAACCGGCGCTCAGAGCCGGCGCAGGACGGTGACCACGCGGCCGAAGATCGATACCTCGTCGGCCGGGTAGCGCAGGTCCTGGTGGTCGGGGTTGGACGCCTTGAGCACGATGTGGCTGCCGTCGCGCCAGAAGTGCTTGACGGTGCCCTCTTCGTCGTTGATGCCGGCCACCACCAGGTCGCCGTCGTCAGCCGTGGGCTGGGACCGCACCACGACGAAGTCGCCGGCGAAGATGCCGGCGTCGATCATCGAGTCGCCACGGACCCGGAGCATGAACAGTTCGCCGTCGCCGGTGAACTCGGCGGGGAGGGGGACCGATTCTTCGACGTTCTCGTGGGCGAGCACGTCGGTGCCTGCGGCCACGTCGCCGACCAGTGGGACGTGGCGCACGGTGCCTCGTTCGACGGGTGCACCGGAGGTCGGATCGAAGCAGATCTCGATGGCACGGGGCTTGCTGGGGTCGCGCTTGAGGTAGCCCTTGTCCTGGAGCGTGCCGAGGTGTGAGTGGACCGTGGAGGGGGAGGTGAGGCCGACTTCTTCGCCGATCTCGCGCACCGACGGCGGATAGCCCCGCTCGCGGGTGTGGCGGTCGATGAGCTCGAGGATCTGCTGCTGGCGGGGGGTGAGCGTGGTCCCGGTCATGGTGGTCTCTCCTGCTGGGTCTGTCTGGGGTTCTGGCTTGCGATCGGGTTTGGGGTTGACATCGAACAGGTGTTCGATAGAGTGTAACGGTATCGAACGAACGTTCGTCGGACATATGTTCCCCGAACAGGCGTTCCATGTCAAGGACCCTCGAATAGGACTGTCACACCCCACGGAGAGGATGAGCACCATGACCACGACCTTCGTACCCCACCCCACCGTCACGTCGCGGCTCGAACTCCGTCCCCTCGGTACCCTCCGCGCCGCCCCGGCTGGCGTCTACCGCCGGCGCCGGCTGGTGGCCGCACTCGTCCTGGCCACCACGGTCTTCAGCGCCACCCTCGTCGCCGACGAGTTGGCCGGCCGGGCCACGGGCACGCCGGGTGGTGTACCGGCCGGTGCGTCCGGCGAGCCGGTCGTCTACGTCGTGCAGCCCGGCGACACCCTCTGGGGTATCGCCGAGAGGTTCTCCCCTGAGGGAATCGACGTGCGCCACACCGTCGACCGCCTGAGCGATGCTGCGGGCGGGGCACTGCTCCAGCCCGGCCAGCGCATCGTGCTGCCGCTCGGTGGTTGACGCTGGCGCCCCGTCAGCAGACGAGGTAGCGGCAGAAGAGGAAGTCGTCGGCGGTCAGGACATGTGCCAACCGCAGCGACGTCGGGGTGGGCAACGGCGCTCCCGCCAGCAGTCCCGTTCCACTTCCCACGATGAGTGGCGACACGCTCAGGCAGAGTTCGTCGACCAGGCGGGCGGAGGAGAGTTGGGCGACGAGGCTCGGTCCGCCCTCGCACAGCACGATCCCCGCCCCCCGGTCGTGCAGGTCGGCCACCACGGCGGCGACTTCGGGTGCTCCGTCGGTTGCTACGACTTCGGCCACCCCGGAAAGGCCCACGAGTCGGTCGGGCGGCACGGCAGTCGACGTGTAGACGAGTGGTGGCGGGTCGTCCGGATCCCGATCGGCGAACAGTGCAGCAGACGGGTCGAGGTCGGCTCTGCCCGACACCACGGCCAACCGGGGGCGCACCGCCTGGCCCCGGTCGGCTCGGCGTTCGCCCACCTCGACGACGGGCGTGCGGGGTGGGCCGTAGCCCTCGGCCCGTACGGTTCCTGCGCCCACGAGCACCACGTCGGCCAGGCCGCGCAGCACGCCCAGGAGCCGACGGTCGGCCTCGCCGCCCAGCGGCCCCGATCGTCCGTCGACGGTGGTGGCCCCGTCGACAGAGGCGACCATGTTCACGAGGACCCACGGTCGTCCCGCGGGGGCGGGACGGTCGACGTCGTGGTAGGCCGCGACCGGGTCGACATCGTCCGTGTCGGAGCGGGGAAACACCTGTTGCACGTCCTGACGGTACCCGTCGTCCGCCCACCCGGGGCTGGTGGGGGCGTATGGACGGCTGTGGAGAAGTCGGAGTTCGTCCACCGCCATTTCCACAACTCATGCCCTTCCCGTCCACAGGACGACCTTCCTAGAGTGGTGGCACGAATGGGTGCGATGGTCCCCGGGCCGGGTTATGCCCCGCCCGTAGTGTTGGGTGATTCCGGACAGGTAGTCGAGCGGAAGACGGTTGGACGAAGATGACCCTGATGCCCGAACGTGGCGTACTCGGCATACGGCGGATGTTCACCGAGGCGGGAACGCATCCGTATGACGGCATCGAGTGGGAGCGCCGCGATGCCCGCCTGGTCGACCACCGGGACGGCTCCGTCGCCTTCGAGCAGGCCGATGTCGAGGTGCCCACGACATGGTCGATCAATGCCACCAACATCCTCGCCCAGAAGTACTTCCGGGGGGAGCTCGGCACGCCGGAGCGGGAGTCCTCGCTGCGCCAGGTCGCCGACCGGGTGGCCGACACCATTGCCGCCTGGGGAGAGAGCGACGGCTACTTCGTCGACGATGACGAGGCCGCCGCATTCGCCGACGAGCTCAAGCACCTGATCGTCACGCAGAAGGCCGCCTTCAATTCGCCGGTCTGGTTCAACATCGGCGTTCCCGACAGGCCGCAGCAGGCGTCGGCCTGCTTCATCCTCTCCGTGGAAGACCAGATGACCTCCATCCTCAACTGGTACGTCGAGGAGGGCATCATCTTCAAGGGCGGGTCGGGCGCCGGCGTCAACCTGAGCCGCATCCGGTCGTCGCGCGAGGCCCTCAAGGGTGGCGGCACGGCCAGTGGCCCGGTCAGTTTCATGCGGGGAGCCGACGCATCGGCGGGCACCATCAAGAGCGGCGGCAAGACCCGGCGGGCCGCCAAGATGGTCGTCCTCGACGCAGACCATCCCGATGTCGAGGAGTTCATCTGGTGCAAGGCCCGCGAGGAAGACAAGCTGCGGGCGCTCGAGGCTGCCGGTTTCGAGGTCGGCCTCGACGGGTCCGATTCCCACTCGATCCAGTACCAGAACGCCAACAACTCGGTCCGGGTCACCGACGAGTTCATGCAGGCCGTCGTCGACGACGCCGACTGGGACCTCACGGCGCGAACCGACGGCTCGGTCATCGACACCCTGGAGGCCCGTCGGCTGTTCCGCCAGGTTGCCGAGGCAGCCTGGGAGTGCGCCGACCCGGGCCTCCAGTTCGACACCACCATCAACCACTGGCACACGGCCTCCAACACGGGCCGGATCACGGCAAGCAATCCATGCAGTGAATACGTCCACCTCGATAATTCGGCCTGCAATCTGGCCAGCCTGAACCTGTTGTCGTTCCTCGGCGATTCGGACGAGGAGTCCGACGCCGTCGGCGGGTTCGACGTCGAGGGGTTCCTGCACGCCGTCGAGGTCGTCTTCACCGCCCAGGAGATCCTCGTCGGCAATGCCGACTACCCCACGGAGCCGATCGCCGAGACCACCCGGGCCTTCCGACAGATCGGCCTCGGCTACGCCAACCTGGGCGCCCTGCTCATGGCACTCGGCCTGCCCTACGACAGTGACGGAGGCCGGTCGGTTGCCGCAGCGATCACGTCGCTGATGACTGGCCACGCCTACCGCACCTCGGCCCGCCTGGCCGATCGCATGGGGTCGTTCGCCGGATTCGAGGCCAACCGCGAGCCGATGCTGCGGGTCCTCGACCAGCACCGCGAGGCGGCCGAACTGCTCGACGAGTCGGCGGCACCGGTCCTCGTCGAGGCCGGGCGGGAGGCGTGGTTCGAGGTCTGTGCCCTGGCCCAACGTGTCGGGGTCCGCAACAGCCAGGCCACCGTGCTGGCACCCACCGGCACCATCGGCCTCCTCATGGACTGCGACACCACCGGCATCGAACCCGACCTGGGCCTCGTCAAGACCAAGCGCCTGGTCGGCGGCGGCACGATGTCGATCGTCAACCGGACCGTTCCCCGGGCGCTCGAGCGCCTCGGCTACGACGATGAGTCGGTGGCGGCGATCACCGACCACATTGACCGGGAGCACTCGGTGGCCGGGTGCACCGACCTCGAGCCCCGGCACGCCGATGTGTTCGCCACCTCGATGGGCGACCACGTCATCCATCACATGGGCCACATCCGCATGATGGGAGCCGTCCAGCCGTTCCTGTCGGGTGCCATCTCCAAGACCTGCAACATGCCCGAGGACGTCTCGGTCGACGATGTCGAGGAGCTCTACTTCGAGTCGTGGCGCCTCGGCCTCAAGGCGGTCGCCATCTACCGCGACAACTGCAAGGTCGGCCAACCGCTCGCATCGGGCAACGAGGCCACCCGGCCACAGGCCGCGATGGCCGAGGTGCTCGCTGCAGTCGTCCTGCCCGAGCCGGTGCGTCGACGCCTGCCGCGGTCCCGGCGCTCGCTCACGTTCGAGTTCCGGGTCGCCGACTGCAAGGGCTTCGTGACCGTCGGCGAGTACGAGGATGGTCAGCCCGGCGAGATCTTCGTGAGGGTTTCGAAGCAGGGCTCGACCATGGCCGGGATCATGGACGCCTTCGCCATCTCCCTCAGCCACGGCCTCCAGTACGGCGTACCCCTGCGTGCGTTCGTCGAGGCGTTCACGGGCATGCGCTTCGAACCGGCCGGCATGACCGACGATCCCGACCTGCGGATCTCGACGAGCATCATCGACTACCTGTTCCGTCGCCTGGCGGTCGAGTACCTCACGCCCGACGAGCGGGCCGAACTCAACATCCTCACCACCGACGAGCGCACGCAGCCCACCCTCCCCGGCGTCGAGGAGACCGCCACAGAGACGAGGCAGGGCCACGACATGCCGCCCGACCCGCCGTCGGTGCCGTCCGTCGCCCAGTTCGCCGCCTACCTGTCTCCGGGCTCGTCGTCCGATGCCCCGCTCTGCATGACCTGTGGCATTTCCATGCGCCGGGCCGGCTCGTGCTTCGTCTGCACCGACTGCGGTGCCACCAGCGGGTGTTCGTGATGCAGCGGGGCGCCTGATGGCCAGGCTGCGCTTCTCGTACGGGACCATGGGGTCGGGCAAGAGCACGCTCGCCCTCCAGATCCACCACAACCTCTCGTCCCGAGGGCTCAACGGCCTGTTGTGCAGCCAACTCGACCGGGCCGACGGCAAGGTGTCGAGCGCTCTGGGCGTCTCGGCCGATGCCGTCGAGGTGGGCCCACGGCTCGACCTCTACGAGTTGGCGATGGCGATGGTCGAGCGCCACGGCAGCCTCGACTACGTCGTCTGCGACGAGGCACAGTTCTACACCGCCGTCCAGGTCGGCCAACTGGCGCGGGTCGTCGACGAGTTGGGTGCCGACGTCTTCGCCTTCGGCCTCCTCACATCCTTCCAGGGGGAGTTGTTCGAGGGCACGAAGCGGCTCCTCGAGTTGTCCGACGAATCTGCCGAGATCCAGGTCGAGGCCCGCTGCTGGTGTGGCGAGCGGGCTACCCACAACGCCCGCGTGGTCGATGGCGAGCAGGTCTACGACGGCGAACTGTTCCTCGTGGACGACCCCGACGACCACCAGATCGCGTACGAACTGCGCTGCCGCCGCCACTGGTTGGCCGGCGACAGCGGCGATGCCAGGCGGATCACGGCGCACGCCGCCGTCGTCGAGGGCTGATCCCGACGGTCCGGGCAGGACTCAGGGTCGGGGAATGCTGCGCAGGTGCCGGCCCACGTCGCCGACGAGGTCGAGTCGCGAGTAGTCGCGTTCGCTGAACCGCCACTCGCCGTCCACACGTTCGAAGCGGTCGTGGTAGCGGCCGGCGGCCACGGTCTGCAGCGGTCCGTCGTCGACCTGCTGGAGCACGGTGTAGGCGCTGCGGCACGTGGCGGTGCCGGCTACCTCGTCGATGTCGAGGATCGGGTTGGTCACGACGTGCTTCGTGCGCGGCGTGCCGTCTTCGTGGAGGATCACGATCGATCGCCAGACGTCCAGCAGCCCGTCACGGTCGACCACGAGGGGGGCGTTCGGATCGAGGACGATCCGGGCGTGTGCGAACAGGTCGGCACAGGCCTCGTGGTTGCCGGCGTCGAACAACTCGGCATACCGGTGGAGCAGGTTGGTGATGGCCGTGGCGCTGTCCATGGGGATCCTCCCTCAGTCGCCGGCGAGTGCCTGTGTGGCTTCCCAGAGGTCTGGTTCCAGGTCGACGTTGTCGGGCGCCTCGCGTCCGGTCCCCGGTAGGCGGGCACCCGGCTGCTCGGCGATCGTGGCAGCCAGGGCGGTCAGGCGCTCGGTGAAGCCGTCGCCGCTGTAGCCCGATGGGTCGATGACCACGTAGAACTGGCCGAGGTCGTGGGGTGGGCCCTCGGGGGCCTTGAGCGGGGGGACGTCGACGCTGAGGCGTGAGCCGGTCAGCCCGGCGGCGAGGACCTCGACCATCAGGCCGAGGCCGTAGCCCTTGTAGCCACCGGCCGAGAGCAGCGAGCCGTCGAGCGCCGCATCGGGGTCGGTTGTCGGGTTGCCCTCGGAGTCAACTGCCCACCCCGACGGGATCTCCTCGCCGGCGGCCGCCGCCATGGTGATCTTGCCGAGTGCGACGGCGCTGGTGCTGAAGTCGAACTGGAAGGCGATCCCGCCCTGCCCGTCAGGCACGGCCATGGCGAACGGGTTGGTGCCGAGTACCGCCCTAGAGCCGCCGGGTGGCGCAACCCGTGGCGTTGCGTTCGTGGCACCGATGCCCAGCAGGCCCTCGCGGGCGAACTGCTCGGTGAAGTAGCCGAGCGAGGTGCAGGTGTGGGTGTGCTCGACGGAGAGTCCGCAGATCCCGTTGGCGCGGGCCGAGGCGACGGCGTGTGGGAAGGCGGCGGCGAACGCCGACTGGGCGAACCCGAGTCGTCCGTCCACGCGTACGGTGCCGGGGCGGTCGACCGACACGACCGGGTCGACGTCGCCGTCGATGCGGCCCGTCTCGAGTTGCCGGCAGTAGCTCTCGAGGTAGTAGAGGCCGCAGATCCGGTTGCCGTTGCCCTCGGCGACCCGGACGGCGTTGGCGACGTGTACGGCGATGTCGTCCCGGCACCCGTGGCGCACCAGCGCCCGGTGGGTCGTCGACTCGATGGTGTCGAGCGATACCTGGGTCACGTCCGAGTCCTTGCCGGCCGCTATCGGGAAGTGGGCTCGAGGGCAGCGTCGAGGGTCGCCTCGGAGACGAGGAAGTCGGCGGCGGCGTCGCTGAGTCGCTGCCAGAGCGTGCGGTCGACCGGAAGGCCGTCGTGGTACGCCGCCTCCGAGGCGCCGTCGGACCGGGAGGTCCCGGCACGGACCGGTTCCCCGAGGGCGAGTTCCAGCGAGGGCACGGGGTCGGTGCCGGTGAGGACAGCAGCGCTGTCGACGCCAGGGGTGCACCGGACGCCTCGCCGTTCGAGGTCTCGGAGTGAGCGGGCGATCACGGCCAGGGGCAGGGGAGGATCGAACGTGAGATGGGCGCTGCCGGTCGAGCGTGCGACGACCTCGGCGGCGGCCAGTCGGAACGGTCCGTGGGCTGCCTCGGCGAGGCGGCCGTCGCCTGCGTCGACGAGACTGACCCAGGCGGCGATCCCGCCCCCGTGGTGGATCTCGCAGAAGGCGATCTCGGTGGCGAGCCGGTCGGCCAGGTCGGGGTCGCAACCGTGGGAGCGGCTGGCGCGGTGGACCTGGTCGACGACCTCGCGGGGGGCGACCGTGACCGTCATCCGAAGACCTGGCCGAACAGTCGTCGCCAGTTCCCGCCGAGCACGGCGTCGCGCTCCTCGGGGACGAATCCCACCTCGTCGAGACCCTCGGCCAGGGAGGGGAAGTCCTCGGGACCGCGGAACCAGTCTGGCCACGGAGGAAATGGGGGCACCTCGTCGGGGTTGTCGGGGCGGTCCCAACGGCCGTTGCGCATCCAGCCGAGGGCGTCGGGCTGCCAGCCGACGACGGCGTCGGTGCCGATGGCTACGTGGTCGACCCCGACCTGTTCGGCGAGGTCGGCCAGCATCCGGCAGTAGGCGGAACGAGGCAGGTCGGCGCCGCCCATGAACAGCGGGTAGAGCGTGCAGCCGATCACACCGCCCCGGGCGGCAAGGGCCTCGATGAGGTCGTCGGGCTTGTTGCGGGCCGACGGGCAGAACGAGGCGGGGTTGCCGTGCGTGACGGCAATGGGGTTGGCCGAGGAGTCGATGGCGTCGCGGCCCGTGACGTTGCCGACGTGCGAGATGTCGACCAGGACTCCGGCATCGTCGAGGGCGGCGACCATCCGGTGGCCGACACGGGTCAGGCCCCCGTCGTGGGGCTCCCAACAGCTGGAACCGAGGTGGTTGGCGACGTTGTAGGTGAGCTGGATCACCCGGATGCCGACGTCGGCGAAGATGCCGGCCATCTCGGGGTCGTCGCCGAGCATTGAACTGTTCTGGAAGCCCAGCAGGATGCCGAGCACGCTGTCTGCGACCGCCTGCTCCATCCCGGCCACGTCGGTGACGATGCGGACGACGTCGGCGTTCTGGCGGGCGAAGTGCCGCCAGGATCCGATCCGGGTCATGGCGCCGGCCGTGTCCTCCCAGACGCCGCAGGTCGCATGGACCACGTCGACGCCCCCGGAGCGAACCTGTTCGACGACCGGTCGGCTCCAGTCGTTGATCTCGAGTCCGTCGATGATCATGGGGATCCCTCCGTGGGACGCGGGGGCCACACCCAGTCGTCGGTGGTGGCCGGGCTGAGGTTGTCGATGCGGGGCGCCCCCTGGAAGAGCGTCACCCGCAGCCAGTCGGTGGACTTCGGCGAGAAGTTGTCCATGCCGTACATCGCCAGTTGGAAGCGTTGGAGTTCGAGGGGGAGGTAGTCGGAGGCGCAGGCGTTGTCGTGGGGCTCGCCATAGGGTTGGTCGCTGCCGAGAAGCCGCTTCACGGCGTTGCCGTGGCCGGGATGGTCGACGAGCAGCGTCCCGATGGAGGTGTCGCCGGGGAGGTCGGTGAGGGTCCGCCGCAGGGCGTGGAGGCGGTGGGCCATGTCGATGGCGACCTCATGGTGTGCGGGATCGAGGACCGTGCGCTCGGCGCGTCTCGGCTCTTCGTTGTTGTCGGAGACGACCCACCAGTAGCGGCGACCGGAGGGTGCGTCGAGGTCGAAGTCGTCGAGCCAGCCGTAGCGCTCGACGAGAAGGTGGCGCAGCGTGTCGACGGTGGTCAGTGGGTCGACCTCGACCTCCTCGTCCACCCGAAGGAGTCGGTCGACCTCGTCGTCGTCCAGGCCCTCGTCGAGCTCGATGAGGAGTGAGGCAACCAGTTCGCAGGTCTCGACGTCGTGGGCCTCGGCCCAACGGAACAGCGCGTCGAAGGGCGCCGATCTGTCGGCGACCTCGACGAGGTGCGCTTCGACCAGCCGCGCGCGTTCAGCGAGGGAGGCGGGGCCGAGCCACGGTGGGCGGTCACCGCCGCCGAGGCTCGAGAAGTGGGTGATCGCCCGGCCGATCCAACGTCGGAGGTCGGCCATGCGTTCCGGGGTGCCCGGCAGGGCCCGAACGTTGGCGAGTGCGAGCTCGCGCACCCCGGCCCAGGCGTTCAGGACCCTGGGGTGCTTGAAGGCGTAGGGCACGAGCCCCAGGCCGGTGGCGTTGCCGAGGCCGAAGTAGCGGCGCCATTCGCCGTCGAAGCGGGCTGCGGAGTCGCCGCTGCGGGCCCTGGCGCAGTGCTCGACCTGGTCGTAGCCCAACTCGCGGAACAACCAGGCACACAGGAACTGTGCCCGGTAGGGAACCCGGAGGGGGTGTCCCTCGGGGTACCCGAGGTAGGAGCGCATACCGAACTTGCCGTTCCCGTAGAAGGCGGTGCTGCGCAGGATGTATCCGGCATCGGCCACCTTCTCGGCCTCGGGCTGGAGGCCGTCGGCTAGGCGGTCGACGAGGTAGTCGTAGAACCGGACGCTGCGGTTGCCGCGGGTCAGCACCAGGACCCGCGGGTCAAGCCGTGCGGACTCCTGAAGCGGCACCGACTCCCGGAGTTCTGCCAGGTAGGCGTCGTCGACGGCGCCGTCGACGAGTGCGGCGCTCACCTCCCAGGCTGATGCGACGACGCGGTCGGTGTGGAGGGACTCGTCGAGCGTGGTCGTGAAGGCGACGAAGTCGAATTCCCGGCCGTCGATGTCCGTCCGGTAGATGGCGTGGCCGCGGCCCTCGGCATCCATGTCGAGCTCGACGAGCCGTGATCGCCAGCCCTCGCGTGCGGCACGTCTCAGCAGGGTGCGGCTGAAGCTGTAGCGGGTGAGGCGGGCGGCCCCGAGCTGGGTCGGGGCCATGACGACCTCGGGGGACCGCAACTCGGCGTGTCGGTCCGACAGAGCCTTTCCGAGGCTTCGGTGTCGGACCGCCGTGCCGCTCATCGCCTGGTGCCGGGCCGTATGTAGGCGGTGCGGGTTCGGGTGAAGAAGTCGATGGCGGTGTCGCCCTGTTCGCGGGCGGCGTGTCCCGAGGAGTTCTTCTCGCCGCCGAACGGAGCGTGGATCTCGGAGCCGGTGGTCGGTGCGTTGACCTTGATGATGCCTGCCTCGAGCTCGTGGATCGCACGGTCGATGCGCCAGAGGTCGTTGGTGAAGATCGACGCCGACAGGCCGAACTGGGTGTCGTTGGCGAGGGCGAAGGCCTCGTCCTCGCTGTCGGCGCGGACGACGGTGCTCACGGGACCGAACACCTCGTCGCGGCAGATGGTGAGGTCTGGAGTGCCCGAGAACAGGGTGGGTGCGTAGTAGCAGGGGCCGTCGGGGGCGGTGGAGTTGACCACGACGGCCTTGGCGCCCTCGGCGATGGCGGCGTCGACGGCCTCGGCGACCTCGGTGCGGGCCCCGGCCGACACCAGCGGTCCGATCTCGGTGCCGTCCTCGCGGCCGTCGCCGACCTGGAGGGCCTCGACCGCAGTGGCCATTTGTTCGAGCAGTTCGTCGTGCACGTCGCCGACGGCGATGACCCGGCGGGTGGCCGTGCACTTCTGGCCTGTGGCACCCATGGCGCCACCAACGGCTCCGGCCACGGCCAGGTCGAGGTCGGCGTCGTCGAACACGATGCACGGGTTGTGGCCGCCGAGTTCCAGTTGGACGCGGCCGTTGCGGGCGGTCACGACGTCGCGGATCCGTTGGCCGACCGGCACCGAGCCGGTGAAGGTGACGCCATCGACGCGCTCGTCGGCGACCATGGCGGCCCCCATCGAGCCCGGGCCGAGGACGAGGTTGAGGACGCCGTCGGGCAGCCCTGCATCGGTGAGCAGTCGTGCGATGGCGACCGAGAGCAGCGGCGTGTCGCTGGCCGGCTTCCAGATGACCGTGTTGCCGGCGGCCAGGGCTGGTGCCAACTTCCAGACGGGGATGAGTAGGGGGAAGTTCCAGGGCGTGACCACGCCGACGACCCCGAGGGGGACCCGCACGGTGCGGATGGTCTCGCCCGGCACGTTGTTCGGGAAGATGCGCTCACTCGACATCTTGGCGATGGCCGCCTGGTAGCGGAACGTCTCGGCGGCCAGCGTGGCCTCGCCATGCGACTCGGCGAGCGTCTTGCCCTCCTCGAGGGTGCACAGCAGCGCCAGGTCGTCGGCGCGTTCGTCGAAGAGCCGGGCGGCCTGTTCGAGGATCCGGGCCCGGGCACCGAAGGGGAGCGATCGCCATGAGGTCTGGGCCTCGACGGCGGCGCCGACGGCGTCGGAGGCGGTTCCGGCATCGCCGATCGGGTAGTCGCCGACCGGCTCGTCGGGACGAGCGGGGTTGAGGCTCACACCGGTCCCGGCGGCCCCCTCGGTGACCCAGTCTCCAGCGATGAGGTGTGCCCCGACAGGGGGAAAGGTGTTCATCCGGGGAGTGTAGGAGGGCATCGACCTCGGGTAGGTAACGGCGGTCCCACAGCGGGCAGTGGGCCGCTCCGACGGTATTCTGCGACCCATGAGCGACTACCGGGCACCGCTGGCCGACATCCGCCTCGTCCTGCGCGACATCGCTGACGTGGAAAGCGTCTGCGACCTTCCGGGTTTTGAACACGTGGACGCAGACATCATTGACGGCGTGCTCGGCGAGTTCGGCCGCTTCGTCGAGGAGGTCGTGGCTCCGACCCACCGAATCGGCGACACCGAGGGCTGCTCGGTCACCGACGGCGTGGTCACGGTTCCGAAGGCCTTCCACGACGCCTACGACCAGTACGTGGCCTCAGGCTGGGGTTCGGTCTCGCACGATTCCGACTACGGCGGCGGCGGCTTCCCGGGACTCTTCCAGACGGTGATGACCGAGATGCTGGCCACGGCCGGCAGGGCGTGGACGATGGGACCCCTGCTGACCATCGGCGCCATCGAGGCCATCCGATCATTCGGCGACGAACGTCTGAAGGAGACCTTCCTGCCGCGCATGGTTTCCGCCGAGTGGACCGGCACCATGAACCTGACCGAACCCCAGGCGGGCTCCGATGTGGGCGCGCTCATCACGAGGGCCGAACCCCAGGATGACGGCACCCATCGAATCTTCGGGACCAAGATCTTCATCACGTACGGCGAGCACGAACTGACCGACAACATCGTCCACCTGGTGCTCGCCCGCACCCCCGACAGCCCGCCCGGCACCAAGGGGATCTCGTGCTTCGTCGTCCCCAAGTACCTCGTGAACGACGACGGGAGCCTCGGCGATCGCAACGACCTCACCTGTCTTTCGGTCGAGCACAAGTTGGGCCTCCACGCCAGCCCGACCTGTGTGTTGTCCTACGGCGACGCCGGGGACGGCGCAGTGGGCTACCTCATCGGCGAGGAGCACCAGGGCATGCGGATCATGTTCCGGATGATGAACAGTGCCCGTCTCGGTGTCGGCGTCGAGGGCCTCGCCGTCTCGGAGCGTGCGCTGCAGTTGGCGGCGGGCTTCGCCCGGGAGCGCCGACAGGGGCGTGCCGTCGGCGCCCCGAAGGGCGAGTCATCGCCGATCGTCGACCACCCCGACGTCCGGCGCATGCTGCTCACGATGCGGGCGTCGGTCGACGCCATGCGCTGCCTGCTCTACCTGAACTCCGCGATGCTCGACGTGGCCGCCCGCCATTCCGACCCCGACGTGCGGCAGGCGGCCGCCGACCGGGCCGAGCTCTACACGCCGATCTCCAAGGCGTGGAGCACCGACCTCGGCGTTGAGATGGCGTCGATGGGCATCCAGGTGCACGGCGGCTACGGCTACATCGAGGAGACCGGTGCGGCACAGATCCTGCGCGATTCCCGCATCTCGCCGATCTACGAGGGTACGAACGGCATCCAGGCCATGGACCTGGTCGGCCGCAAGCTCCCGATGGGCGAAGGAGCGGTCGTGGCCGACCTCTTCGACGAGATCGGTCGCTTCGACGCCGACCTGGCGGCGGCCGGAGACGACTTCGCCTCGATCCGCAGCGGCCTCGCCGACGGACTCGATGCCCTCCGCGGGGCCACCGGGTGGCTCATGGAGCACGGCCTCGCCGATCCCCGCCATGCGCTCGCCGGTGCCACGCCCTATCTGCGCATGTTCGGAGACCTCCTGGGTGGCTGGCACCTCGCCCGCCTGGCCCTTGCGGCCAGGGCCCGGACCGATGCCGGCGACGACGATCCCGCACTGGCCGACAAGGTGGTGATCGCCCGCTTCTGGGCCGAGCAGCAACTGCCGCTCGTCCGGGGCCGACTCGGAGCGGTGACCGCCGGCTTCGACGACCTGATGGCGCTCGGTGCTGATCGCTTTGCCTCGTCCCTGACGTGATCGCGGCGATTCCGAGCCCCTCGACGGGCTCGTTCGGCCTGGGGCCGCTTGAGATCCGCGGCTACGGGATCATGATCGCCCTTGGTGTGATCGTGGCCGTCTCGTGGGCCCAGCGACGGTGGGTGGACAAGGGTGGGACCGCTGACCACATTTCGACCATCGCCATCTGGGCGGTGCCGGCCGGTCTTCTCGGTTCCCGCCTGTACCACGTTGCCACGGACTGGAAGCGGTTCCGCGGCCGCTGGGAGGATGTCCCGGCCGTCTGGCAGGGTGGCCTCGGCATCCCCGGAGGCCTGGCGGCAGGGGTCATCGTCGGTCTCCTGATCGCCCGTCGGCAGGGGATCTCGATGCCGCGGGTGCTTGACGCGATCGTCCCGACCCTGCCCATTGCCCAGGCCATCGGCAGGTGGGGCAACTGGTTCAACCAGGAGCTCTACGGGCGCCCCACGGACCTGCCGTGGGGGCTGAGCATCGATGTCGGCCACCGGCCGGCGGCGCACCTGGCGGCCGAGACCTTCCATCCCACCTTTCTCTACGAGGGGTTGTGGAACCTGACGCTGGCCACCGTCCTCGTACGGGTGGACCGGCGGGGCGTCCTAAAGCCGGGGTACCTAATCGGCCTGTGGGTGTGCGGATACGGGCTGGGTCGGTTGTGGGTCGAGAGCCTCCGAATAGACCATGCCTCGCTGCTCGCCGGTGTGCGCGTGAACATCTGGGTGAGCCTCGTCGCCGTAGTCGTCGGTGGCGCGGTCGCTGTGGCCGGCCGGAACTACCGTGACGCCTCATGAGGAACGTCTCCGGGGACGAGTACCGGCGCGTTGACCGCACGTTCGCGTTCATCGACCTCTCGGGCTTCACCTCGTTCATCGATTCGGAGGGCGATGGTGCGGCGCTCGACGTCCTGCACGATTTCAAGTCGGCGGTGCGCCAGATCGCGGCGAGGAAGGGCGTCCGGATCGCCAAGTGGCTCGGTGACGGGGCGATGTTGGTTGGGACCGAGCCGGAGCGGACGGTCGAGGTCGTCATCGAGATCGAAGGCGTGATCGACATGAGCGGATCGCCCCTCAAGTTGCGGGCCGGCATCGCCAGGGGCCCGGTGCTGTTGGTGGAAGGCGAGGACCACATCGGCGATGCGGTCAACCTGGCCTCGCGCCTCTGCGACATGGCCAAGTCCCACCAGGTCCTGGCGCCGGCGTCGCTCGTATCGTCGCTCCTCGTCAACTCCGAGGTCGAGCCGGTCGGGGATCTGGAGATCAGCGGGTTCGCCGAGCCGGTGCCGGTCGTGAGGCTGCTCCCCGAGGGCGGCCACGTCGACGACTGATCGTCAACTGCCATGGCGACACCCTTCGAGGCGGCGATCGGCCGGGTGCTCGACGCACTGGGCCCTGGTGAGGTCGTCACCTACGGCGAGGTGGCGGTGGAGGCGGGGTTTCCGGGAGCGCATCGTGCGGTCGGTCGCTTTCTCGCCACCCATGAGGGCCATCCGTGGTGGCGGGTCGTGACCTCGACCGGCCGACTGGTTCCAGGATTCGAGGAGGAGCAGGCCCGTCGGCTCGCCGGGGAGGGCGTCTTCGTACGGGACGGACGCGTCAGGGAGGGCTGAGCGGCGCCGTTCCGATAGGGTGGGGGCACCGTTTGGGAGATGTCGACCGCTGGTGTGTCGGCCCCGGACGGCCTCGTCACCCGAAAAGCGGTGACGTGACCCGCCCTTCGTTGCGGGTGACGAACACGGTGGCCAGGCCGCCGGGAACAGGTACAAATGACCGCCATCGGGTTTGCCGATCTGGGCGTGGACGCCGATCTGGTGTCCGTCCTCTCCGAACGTGGGATCGAGTCCCCGTTCCCCATCCAGTCCCTCACCATCGCCGACGGCCTCGCCGGACGTGATGTCTGCGGGAAGGCCAAGACCGGCTCGGGTAAGACGCTCGCCTTCGGCCTGCCGATCCTGCAGTTGCTGTCCAAGGCCAAGCCGGGGCGTCCGACGGCCCTGGCGCTCGTGCCGACCCGAGAGTTGGCCGTTCAGGTCTGCCGCGAGCTCGAGCCGTTGGCTGCGTGCCGTGGCATCCGCATTCACGCCATCTACGGCGGGGCCCCCATCGAGAAGCAGATCAGTGCGTTGAAGCGTGGCGTCGAGTTCGTTGTGGCCACCCCGGGGCGCATGATCGACCTCATCGATCGCAAGGAGCTCTCCGTGGCGGGCATCGAGCGGATCGTCATCGACGAGGCGGATCGCATGGCCGACATGGGCTTCATGCCCCAGGTCGAGTGGATCCTGCGTGGCATCGAGGGCGAGCACCAGACGTTGCTGTTCTCGGCGACCCTCGACGGGATGACCGCCGGCCTCATCAGCCGCTACCAGCACGATCCGAAGATGTACGCCATCGACGGGGACGAGCCCACCGTCTCGGAGATGGAGCACCGGTTCCTCGCCGTCCACCAGATGGACCGGGTGCGCGTGGCTGCCGCCATCATCGAGTCGTCCAACCGCACGATCATCTTCACCCGTACGCGTTGGGGCGCCGACAAGTTGGCCCAGGCCCTCGAGGACGAGGGGGTCGACGCTGCCCCCATGCACGGTGACCTGCGCCAGGAGAAGCGGGAGAAGTCGTTGAGCGACTTCTCCACCGGCAAGATCAAGGCCCTCGTGGCGACCGACGTCGCCGCCCGGGGCATCCATGTCGACGACGTCGACGTGGTCATCCACCACGACCCACCCTCCGATGCCAAAACCTACGTCCACCGGTCCGGTCGCACTGCGCGTGCGGGCGAGTCCGGCCTCGTGGTGAGCCTCGTCCTCTGGGACGAGGAACTCGAGGTGCGCAAGCTGATGCGGCGCCTCGGTATGAAGCACCCGATCGTCGAGGTCTTCTCCAACGATCCCCGGCTGGCTGACCTGAACGCTTGGGACCCGGCGGCCGACGCCGCCTGATCGACTTCCTGCTGCGGTGGTCCGGCCGGGGAGTTCCTCGGGGTCCGGGTCCCCGGATCTCTATGAGGCAGCCCGAGCGGCTGGTGCTGCCGCTGATCCCGAACGGCTCGCCGACGTCGGGCGCCTCCACGAGGAGGCGATGCAGGAAGGGGACCGCCACGTCCGGGGCGCCTTCTACACGCCGGCCGACGTCGCCGCCTCGCTGGTTGCAGCGACCGTCGAGCGTGGCCCGGTCGTCGATCCGACCTGTGGTGCCGGAGTATTCCTCCTGGCTGCCGGTATCGGGCTGGCGGCACGTGGGGCCGACCCGCGTGGGGTGGCCACCACGCAACTCTTCGGCGCAGACATCGACCCAGTGGCGGTTCACCTGACGAGGTGTGCGTTGGCGGGCTGGGCGGGGATCGACCCGGCCGAGGTCGGGGGAGTGGTCGAGGCGGATCCGCTGCTCACAGGCCGGTCGACGTGGCCGACGGCGCCTACAGCCGGTTTCGGAGCGGTCGTCGGCAACCCCCCGTTCCTCGGACAGCTGCGTTCGGGTACGGCGTTCGACGCCGATCGTCGGCGGGTGCTGCGGGACCGGTTCACCGACCTGGTTGGTGCCTACACGGACGCCGCCTGGCTGTTCCTCGCCCTCGGGATGGACCTTTTGGCCCCGGGGGGCCGGATGTCGCTCATCCAACCGCAGTCGCTGTTGTCGGCGCGTGACGCAGCGGCCGTCCGTGGGCGCCTGCTCGGGTGGGGGAGGCTCGATGCGCTCTGGTTCGACCGGTCGGGTGTCTTCGCCGGGCGCACGGACGTGTGCGCGCCGGTGGTCGAACGGGTGGCGTCCGACGGTTCTGAGGTGAGGCTTCTCGTCGACCGCCACCTCGAGCCGGCGGGGACAGCGGCGGCGCCGACCGGAACGGGCGGCTGGGGCGGGCTGGTGGCGGCATTGCTCGGCATCCCGGTGGTGTCGCCGAGCGTCGACGGTTGCGTCGGCGACCTCGCACGGGTGACCGCAGGGTTCCGCCAGCACTACTACGGGCTCGTCGACGCCGTCAGCGAGGACGCGGACCTCGCCGGGGGTCGCCCACTGATCACGACCGGCCTCGTCGATCCTCTGCGCTGCCGCTGGGGGTCGTCCCCGGCGAGGTTCGCCGGCCGCCGCTGGTCGGCACCGGTGGTCGACCCGGATGCCGTTGCCGTCGGCGAGGTCGCCGCCTGGCTCGCCGAGCGGAACCGCCCGAAGGTGCTCGTCGCCACCCAGACCCGGGTGGTCGAGGCGATGGTCGACGACGAGGGAGGAGCGGTACCGCTCACGCCACTCATCACCGTCGAGCCCGATCCGGCCGACCTCTGGCACCTAGCGGCGGTGCTGGCATCTCCTCCGGTGTCCGCCCTCGCAGCAGTGTCGTCGGCTGGCGCCGGACGCTCCACCGGACGGATCCGACTCACCGCTCGCCAGGTCGCCGCACTGCCGTTGCCCGCAGACCGCAGCAGGTGGGACGATGGCGCCGAGGCCGCGAGGGCGATCCACGAGGCCGGCGTCGAGGCACCAGCGGGGGAGTGGCGACGGCTGGGCGAGGCCATGTGTGGGGCCTACGGAGTGCCGACGACGCCGCTCCTCGACTGGTGGTGGACCGCCCACCCGGCCTCCCGCGCGATAAACACCTGACCGACGGGTGCCGCCACCCCCTACACTGTTCCGAAACATCACGAGTGGCCCGGCCCCGAGCCGGGTCCGGCAACCTGGGACGGACACCCAAGGTGCCCGCTCACCCCGGCAACGGGGTGGGGATGTGGTCCTGGTCGGAGGAATCGGCTGGGGCAACGAAGTGTCCGGTGGAGGCGCCTGCGCCTACCCACCGGCTACGGGCCGGAGGTGTCCCCCCTCAACTGGGAATGGACGGACGATGAGCGGCGACGGGGCAACGACGGGTGCCGGGAGGGACCTCGACCTGCCCCTCGACGCACTCCTGCACCCCCGCGGGTACTCGCCGGACCTGCCCGTCACCGGTGCCTGGCAGCCGGGCGACCCGGTGGGCGACCGCCTGTTCCACTCCGTCGGGAACGGTCGCCCCTTCGCCCTCGAGGGCGGCGGCATCCTCCCCGAGATCACGATGGCGTACGAGACCTGGGGTGAACTCTCGCCGGCGGCGGACAACGCCGTCCTCGTCTGCCATGCCCTGACCGGCGACTCCCACGCCCACGGTGGCGTGGGCGAGGCCCACAGCGTCCCGGGTTGGTGGAACGGGGTCGTCGGGCCGGGTTGCGGACTCGACACCGACCGCTACTTCGTGGTGTGCGTCAACGTCCTCGGCGGTTGTCAGGGGTCGACGGGACCGGCGACGGTGGACCCCGGCACGGGGAGGCCCTATGCCTCGGCCTTCCCGCCGGTCACGGTGCGCGACATGGTGCGCTGCCAGGCTTCGGTCGCCGACCACCTGGGCATCGCCCGGTGGCTCTCGGTGGTGGGTGGTTCGATGGGCGGCATGCAGGCTCTGGAGTGGGCGGTGATGTACCCCGAGCGGGTGCGGTCGGTGGTGCCCATCGCCACGGCCCTGGCCGCCAGCGCCTGGCAGATCGCCTGGAGCGCCGCCGGCCGAACGGCCCTGGCGATCGATCCCAGGTTCCGTGACGGCGAGTACTACGACGCAGCGCCCGGCGACGGTCCGCATGCCGGCCTCGCCGTGGCCCGGTCGATCGCCCAGATCCACTATCGGAGCGACCCGGTGTTCGGTGAGCGGTTCGGCCGGGAGTTGGCCGACCCGCGAAAGGTGTTCGGCCTCTGGGACCGGTTCCAGGTCGAGTCCTATCTCGACTACCAGGGCGAGAAACTGGTTCGCCGCTTCGACGCCAACAGTTACCTCCTGTTGAACCGGGCGATGGACCTACACGACTTGGGCCGCGACCGCGGCTCGCTGGAGAAGGCACTGGCGCTCCTGGCGCCGGTGCCGTTCCTGACCTTGAGCATCACGTCCGACATCCTGTACCCGGAGGCCCAGCAGGCGGGCCTGAGAGACGCAATCCGTGCGACGGGCGGGCGTTGCGACCATCATGTGGTCCAGAACCCGGACGGCCACGACGGCTTCCTGTTGGCGACTGACGAGGTTGGACGGCACCTGAGTTCGTTCCTCGGGGAGGTCCAATCGAATGGCTGACGACAAGGCCAGTGGGTACGAGCCGGAGACGGCGGCGATCCTGGCTGGACGCAATGAGGGCGAGACGTCGCTGGCACCCGTGCTGTTTCCGACGTCGGTGTTCGAGTTCTCGAGCATCGCCGAGGGTCGCGGGCTGGCGACGGCGGTGGGCGCCGAACGCTTCTACAGCCGGTACGGGAATCCGACCATCAACGCCTTCGAGGCGGCCATCGCCGAACTCGAGGGGGCCGAGGCAGCCCGGGCCTTCGCCTCCGGTATGGGCGCCATCAGCGCCGTGATCCTCGGGCTGTGCTCGTCGGGCGACCACATCGTGGCGCAACGCCAGATCTATGCCGGGACGCAACTGTTCCTGCAGTCGGCCTGCCCCCGCTTCGGCATCGACGTGACGTTCGTCGACGGCACTGAGCCCGGGGCGTTCGAGGCGGCCATCCGGCCGGGGAAGACGATGCTGGTGTGCGCCGAGACGCCGGCCAACCCCAAGCTCGACCTGGTCGACCTGGACGAAGTCGGGGCGATCACGGGGGCCACCACGGTCGTCGACTCGACGTTCGCTACGCCGCTGGGCCAGAACCCGCTCGCCCACGGCGTGGACCTCGTTCTCCACTCGGCCACGAAGGGCATCGCAGGCCACAACGACGCCACCATCGGCGTCGTGGCGGGCTCGCAGGACCTCATGTCCTGGCTGTGGGGCTTTGCCGTGCTGCACGGCGCCAACGCCTCGCCGTACGACGCCTTCAACGCCCACCGGGGCCTGAGGACGCTCGGGGTGAGGCTCGCCCACCAGGCGGCGACCGCACAGCGCCTCGCGGAGTACCTCGACGGGCATGACGGCGTCGAGTTGGTGCGCTATCCGGGCCTCGACTCGCATCCGCAGCGGGAGTTGGCGGTGCGCCAGATGCGCACCTCCGGTGGGTTGTTGACCTTCGACCTGCGGGGCGACATCGATACCGGCTGCCGCTTCACCGAGGCCGTCCGGCTGGCCCGGCAGGCACCGTCACTCGGCGGCCCCGAGACGTTGATTTCCCACCCGGCCAGCACCACCCACGTGGGCCTGACTCCCGAGGAGATGGATTCCACAGGAATCGGCCCGGGCACGATGCGGGTGTCGTGCGGGCTCGAGCACCCGGACGACGTGATCGCCGACATCGAACAGGCCCTGGCGGCCGCCTCCGACTGAGTTTTCGGGACACGCCGGTTCCGACTGGCTAGCATCGGTGGGCGAGGGAATCGAGGAGGGGCATGCGGGCAGTGAGGGCGAGGAGCGTGGTTGCGGTATTCGTCGTCGCGCCGTCGCTGCTACTTGGTGCACTGTGCCTGGCGACCCCGGCCGGTGCCCAGGTGACCACCGTCGAGACGGTTCCCCCCGAGGTCGACGAAGATGGTCACACCGCCGGCGACCGCGTCAACCAGATCGTGGTGACGTTGCGGGTCGTCGCCGGGCTGATGTTGGTCGCCTCGGGCGTCTACTGGTGGCAGACCCGACCGGACCGGGTGGTTCGGGCGGCCGTTGCCCGTGGAGAGCTCGAGCGGGCGACCGCCCGGGTCGAGGCCGATGCAGCGGCAGCGCTGGGCACAGAGGACACCGGGTCGCCGGAGCCCGTGCCGGAAGGGGTCGAGCCGGAGCCCGAGTCGGAACGCGTGTCGGCGGAGGCCGTGCCGGAAGGGGTCGAGCCGGAGCCCGAGTCGGAACGCGTGTCGGCGGAGGCCGTGCCGATCCGGTCCAGGTCCTCTGCTGATGTCCTCACCGATGTCGCTACCGCTGCCGGTAACGGCAGGGGTGGTCCCGGGTCCTAGGTAGGTTGGCATCGTGAGTGGCGACCTGGACCTGGATGCGATGCTTCAGCGCTTCAAGGAGCGTGCCAAGGCGGTGCGGGACCGGTCCCTTCCGCCCATCGGCGGAGAGGAGCGGTTGCGGTTCATCGAGCATGCCCAACTCGACTTCCAGGACTTCGCCATCATCGGTGATGCCGAGGCCAGCCTCGAGGACGGGATCCTCACCCTGCGTGTCGACCTCTCGGGCGGCGACGGCGACGGCGACTGATCGCTGTCGCGGTCCTCAGGCAGCTGCGTCGAAGGCGGCTCGGATCGCCTTGCCGTCGGGTTCCCTGGCGATTCGTTCGTACATGCGTTGCCGGGCATCTGCGGCGACGAGGTGAGGTTGTTCGACGGTGGCCCAGTGGACGAGGCCGTTCCAGAACCGGTCGATGAGGACGTGGCCGGGCACCTGGCCGCCGTCCCTGGTGCGCAGGTGAAGGTGGCGAAGCTCTCCCAGGTACAGGTTCAGGGAGCGGACGTGGATGCGTTCATCGGTGCGTATGCGTTCGACGATCTCGGCTGCCGTTTCGGCTTCGGCACGCTTGTCGGTGAACACGTCCGGAGAACGCAGGATCGCCTGCGTTTCGGCGAATCCGATTTCGGCCCGGAACTCGATGACCAACAGGTTCGCGAGGAACGAAAAGAACTCTTCGATCTCCCGACCTATCTCCGGTAGGTGGCGGGTGTTGTCCTCTCGCGCGATGTTGTCGTCGGGTTCGACGTCCGGATGGGCGTCCGGGCCGTACACGAGGTCGCGGGCCACGAACCACATTTCGTCGTGGCCGCCGATGCCCAGCGCCGGGTTGCCGCCCTCGTCGAGGCCGTGGGCGTCGAGCAGGCCCCGGTCCAGGTGTCCGATTGCCATCTCCGAGGCGTCTTCGACGATTGCGGCTGAGAGGTCGGGGACCGGAAGTATCGACAGGAACGCTCCCTTGGCCTCGATCTTGCCGACGAAGGTGAGGGTGTTCCAGAACGGCTGGTCCAGGCCGTGGCGCAGTAGGGCGAGTTGTTGTGGGACCGTCGGGAACCGGGCGCCGTCCAGCAGGTTGGCGTTGGCGGCAAAGGGTTCGCCGCCCCGCTCGCGAAGGGCCTCTTCCCACGCGTCGAGGGCCGGTTCGCGCACGAGTGAACGCGGTGGCTGGTAGGTGCCGTCGGCGAGGAAGCCTCCGTGGAGGCGTCGGCCGGCCACGACGTGCGGTTCGGCGTAGTCGTGGTCGGCCAGCAGTTCGTCGTACTCGTACACGAGGCGGGCCATGCCGTCAGTCTTGCCGATCAGGTCGCCAGCGGTCTGATCGGCGTACCGAACTGTTGGGTCGGCGGATACAGTGGCGCTCCGACGCGGACGTAGCTCAGCTGGTAGAGCATCACCTTGCCAAGGTGAGGGTCGCGGGTTCGAATCTCGTCGTCCGCTCCACGCGAACCCCCTGCTCAGCAGGGGGTTCTGCGGTTTTCCCCCGCTCGAACGGGACGACGATTCCCGACTCAGGCCGCGGTGAGGCCGCGAGCGCTTCGAAATGGGCCTCTTCGAGGTCGTCGCAGAGCCGTTCATCCAACCCTGGGAGCAGGTGTCCGTAGGTGTCGAGCGTGAGCCGGATTGATGCGTGTCCGAGGCGCTCTTGGACGGCCTTTGGATGTGCACCCTGGGCGATTGCCAGTGCAGCGCAGGTGTGCCTGAGGTCGTGGAATCGGAACCCCGGGTCGATGCCTGCCTCGATGACTGCAGGCTTGAAATGTCGTCGGTACCAGTTCGAACGCCGTAGAGGCTCTCCCATGGGTGACGTGAACACGTAGTCACTGGAAGAGAACCGGGTCAGATGGTCGTTCAGGATGCTGCAGAGAAACGGCGGCAGGCTCACTGAACGATTCTTTCCCGACTTCGCAGGTCAGCGGTTTGGGGTTAAGCGATCTGGGGGACCGAAGGTCGGGAGTTCAAATCTCCCCAGCCCGACAAGAAGAACCGCAGGTAGGACCGTAATTCCGGCGGTCCGCTTTCTGGTGCGTTGATGCTCATGTCACGCTCCGTGTCACGTTTTCGGTGGCGGGTGGGCCGAAGATGAGGTTCCCGATGGCGTTCATGGCCTCGGAATGCATGCCGGGCAGCAGATGGGCGTAGGTGCGGAATCCCTACCGGAACTCCAGCGCTGGATCTGATTCGCCACTCGCGACCGGCGAGCGGCGGGTGGACACACCGGACGACGGGTTCAGAGCTCGGTTGACCAGTCGCGGCCTTCGAGGTC